>UMIQ01001560.1_pt1 | contig 73351 bp, 69 predicted proteins | sample 1965851 | NCBI WGS metagenome assembly UMIQ01 (sample SAMEA4836129, study PRJEB28245) | human gut metagenome | biome: gut microbiome; material: fecal sample | place: Denmark | collected 2008 | reverse complement strand
GCTGTAAATGCCAGCAGGAAATCTTTGAGCAGGAAGAAGTCCAGAGAAAACTTCATGAAAAACAAATGGAAATAGCACTGTTGATAAACTTGACTCTTCAAAGAAAGAACAGCTTCTAAGAATTGCAAAAGTCTTATAAACTGCCTATTCCTTTATTCTTTTGACATATCTGTAATATGTACTTTTACTCATACCAAGCTGTTTCATCAGTTCCGGTGCCTTCCAAAACAGAAGCGAACCGGAAAAAGAGCGCAAAAATAAAAAGAGCACTGCAAAACAACTACTAAATCTCTTGGTATGTAAAAACATACTTCAAGTTAGCTTCTGTTTTGCAGGCCCTTTTTTATCTAAATAGATGTCTTATGCTCCCTGGCTGCATCTATCCGTAGTAAATACGACTCTCTTCACAAACTCTTGGCTACCAGACGTCACTCATTTGTAAGTCTTTTAACGCATCATATGTGCGACCAATCCAGTAATCTCCCTAATAACCTCATCCATATTTAATTGTTATGATATAACTGCCAAAGCTATTTAACGATTTCATTAATCTTGGCGGCATATCTGGTTAATCGAGCATGTCTCTTCTTAGCAAGCTCCTCCTCAGATCTAGTATCATCAAATACGGATACCTTGCCTTTCTTCACGCACACAACAAGGCGGGCACCGCATTCCGGGCAAACCATATACGAAGTTGTACTAGCTGACTCCATAAGAAATGCCCCACATCTGTGGCAACAAACCACACATTCCCCAGTTTTTTCCTCCGCAAAACTCACCAACATCATGCCTCCTTTGACTGATAAGCTGATATCTCTCATTCGGGAAAGGGAAAAAAACCGATATGATGAGTGTACATAATTCTCCCGACAATGACCTTTCCGTAAGTGTAGTCAACACTGCCATCATCAACTGCATGACTTAACTGATCTTTTAAACTGTTTAGCGCACATTACTCAAGGTTCTTAATAACCTTGACGGCTACACCCTGAATCTTACAGTCCGAAACAATGATGTCCTTCATGGTCTTATTCTCAGGATGAAGTCTGATCTTCTGATTCTCTTTGTCTACAAAATAGCGCTTCAGCGTGTTCTCATTTGCTACCAGGGCAACAACAATATCGCCATCCTTGGCTTCTGATTGCTTTCTGACAAGTACCAAATCTCCAGGAGAAATCCCGGCTTCAATCATAGACTCGCCCTTTGCCCTAAGTAAGAAAAAAGTCCCTTTGCCAAACATAGAAGCAGGCAATGACACATATTCCTCTATATACTCTTCCTCCAGCGTAGGAACGCCGCAGGAAACAGCACCAAGTAGTGCCACACTTGTAAACTCTGTCTGAACCTTCTCGGTCTGCTCAGTAGAAATCTGCTGGCCATCATATCTGATCATGCCATTGTCACTCATGGCTAACAGATACTTATATGCAGTTCCTCTAGCAATACCGACCGCATTGGCAATCTCTGTTGTAGACGGTGAGTGGTGATAATTCTTGTAGTATTCCTCTACAAATGCCTTAATAGTACCCATAAGCTCTGTAGATTTATGTCTCATACGCCGCTCCTTTCTAAAGGAAGCAATCTGCTTTCGTTACTTCCTATTTGAAAGTATAACACCACGAACACTTGTTTGCAACAATAATCTACAAAATATCAAAAATATCTGACAGCCGCTAAAATCGTGCACTCCCCCTTTTATGATTACAATGGTAGCAAAAGACCTGTCCCGATATAAGGACAGGTCAGCTTTTTTCTTCTATTATACTTACTTGCAGTTGCCAAAAATCTTTCGCCAACTCAATGTATCTTCTTAAATCTTCATCAACAGTAATTGGTCGTTTTCCCTCCTCGATCATACGATCCACAAATTCTCTTTCCATTCCGTAAAAGAATCTGCAATAATCATATACATCTTCAAACCCAACTAAAAAGGAATATAAATCAGCAAAATTGAATGATTGTAGTGCTTCTTTAAAGATACTATTGCTCAAGTATTTTCCTGCACCTAATAAATCTAAAGCTCTCTCCTTATGCTCATAAAAATCATTCAAATAAAATAAAAATGTATCTGGTCTATCGTAACATTTATCTGTAGGTCGACCAACTCCAGCAATCACAAATCCAGCATCTCGATAATAGATTTTTCCCTTAACTTTATTCATACCACCAGTAGTTGGCATAAGAACACAGTTTTCATTCGAATGATGTCGAGCGGCACACGCCATTAAGCACTTTTTAGTTTCAGAATCACATTGAACGTTCTTAATAAAAGCAGCAATCTTCTTATCATTAAAATTAAAGAAGCAATCTCCTGAAAGCTCTATAGAACCATACTTCCACACGCCTCTGCCATTTTTATTTTTTACGTCTTTTAATTGAATCCTTAAATCCGGATAACGATTCTGGTAATATTTCCATCGTTCCTGACAAGAATCATAATCAATTTCTGAATTCATCACTTCATCCTCTTGATTACTTTTTAATGATAGCCTTTAACAATCCCTTTACAGGCTTCCATGCAATCTTGATTATTGTACCTGCTAAAGCTAACCCTCCTATGGCCTCTGCAGCACCACGTTTATCCTTATCAGCGCATTTCGGACATAAACCCAGCTTGGACTCTGAGACCAGAATTTTTCCACACTGTTTGCACCTTTTGACAGCATCATTATTTGACATCTTTTTGATCCTCCTCTGCTGTTATTACGTATACTTCCTTCGCCTGCAGTTCCTCATATGCTGAATTCAGTAAAGGTTTCATCTCTTGTTCAAAGTTGTACCAGCAATCTATATTATTAGCATTATACTCAATATTTTCATGTATGAACATTGCCAAAGATTTATCTGTTGCAACTATTCCTTTATCAAAAAAACGACTTACTCTTCTGTTATATGTTCCAATAACACTTTTCTGTTCTTCAGTCTTACCAAGATAATGATAAACTTGCGATTGCAGACCTACATATCTAGTAACAATCTGCATATCTTTAGTTAGCCTTGATATTTGTTTGTCTATATTGGAGCGATTAATTCTTGTAAACCACTTTCTATTCCCCTCTTTTGCGAGTTCACCCTCTATTGTGGTCATATCAACATATACGGCATTAATCGCAGTTCTCATTTTTTCTGCAGCTTTTTCCAGATTCTCCTTCTGATCTATTTCCGCCGTCGCATTTTGAGCCGATAAAATAAAATCTCTTGCATCTAAAAAAGGTCTCATTATAGCTTGATTTCGTGCAAATTCAATCAAATATGCTTGCTCTGATTCCATGTAATCTATTTTTTCAGATATTTGACGCAATTGCATCTGCGTAACCATATCTCGCGAAATGCCAGCTGTTTGGTCAGTTCTTTCAAGCTTTTTTAATGTAACATCCTTTACTCTCTGCTTTGTTTCAACATCAATTAAAACAGCTCGTATATTGCCTTCTACCTGCTTTGAATCTCCAAGTACTATTTTCCCTGCCTTATATTTTTCTAAAATATCTTTTGGCAAAGACGCAAAATCAGGAACTAAATCAAATTTCGGTGAGCAAAAAGCCCCCACCGTCTGTAAAGCATTATTAACAACACTTAAATCAGAGACTGGTAGTACATTCATTTCCAAATTGTTTTTGGCACATACCAGTGTATTTGACATCTGATGAACCGCAATGTCAAAAAAATCACTCATACACATTATGTTACTGCCAGTTTTATCTTCCTCAGTAACAAGTATTTCGATTGCAGTTCTCTCGTTTACTTCAGAAACCATATTTTCTGTCTGCTGTTTTTCCTTTTTCTTTCCAAACAAGAACCGCACCTCCTCTTCAAAATAATTAAAAACGCTCAATTAAAAGATTTGTTATTTCGGAAGATTTTACCTCTTCATACAGTAAATCATCTGGTCCCAAGATATATCCAAGATTAGACACTCCATAATTTTCTTGAGATAGCATCTGCAGCTTTTCATCCTCTTCCAAAATACTCTTTATTCGCGGAGAGAAAAAATAATTTTCCGTATATTTAAAAATCCAATAATTGATGTATTCAAGCTTTTTTTCATGCGATAAGCAATTAAATTGGCGATGAAATCTCCGATAATTCTTATCTCTTCTATGATAAAACACAATCACAACTGAACTATCTTCCAAAGGGAATATGGAAATGTGTAAATTTTGAATACGTACATCCTCTGAAATATTAAAAATTTCATTAATTTCATTTCCCTCAAAATCTTTATCTAATACCAGCGCTACTTGTGTTGCTATAGGAACTGTATAAGGTAATTTCTCATAAAATACTACCTTAAACTGCTCGTTTGTTTCTGCAGTTATTCCTTTATACAACTCCATCTCTTCGGTAAAATCTCTTATATCGAGTTCTTGAACAGTTCTCATATAATCCATTCCACCGATATTGCTCATTTCTGCAGCCCGCTGCCACAAAAGCGTTTCCATATTTCTTTTACTAAGCATAAGCAATACGTCTTTTAAGGCAATCTGCGCTAATACCCTATCTGTTGGAGCGACATCTGTCCATGCATCAGGGTTTTCATAATCTTGAAACACTTTACTATCGCACTCATTACAAATAAAGTGGAATGTACCAGAATTATTAATCCCCTTTTCTACATCAATTATATCTGCACCAACCAATCCATTAGCCTGTAATACCTTTCCATCAACAGCTATGTTTTTCAAACACATTCTAGGAACCGAATGAGAATTACAAAAACTTGTTTTAGGCTGTCCGCATAAAATACATTTATTAGGCTTTGAATCATTTTGAACTGATTTCAAAAAAGATCCCACTTTTTTCTTGGCATCAATTGGATCCATCCCAGCAGGAATCTTTCCAACCTTCATCTCTATACCTCCAATTTTTTCGCATAATCTTCCTCAACTAAATAAACTCGGCCTTTTGCTCTCGTAAGTGCAACATATAATTTATTCCTTGTTGAAGCCGCAAGATTTTGTAAATTTCCTTTTTTATATGCTTGCATAGTTGTCTTATTTAATAAGACACATACATCTTGATAACAATCTTCACCTTTGGTATCGCCCCAATTTCTATGTCCACTGCCAAATGTTGAAGCCTTTTGGTAATGCAACTTTACTATTTCTGGATTGAGCCATATTTCATTGATTTTATCATCGGAATCTACAAACTCTACTCCACCTTGTTCCCCCTTATTTGAATAAATATTTATTCCTAATTGTTCTCTAACATATTTGCAGACAGGTTCTCCGCATCTCCAGCTCTTTATTAGTGTTTTATCATCGTAAGTAATACCCGCCTTCCCTCCTTAATGTGCGTGGAATACAGATCTTGCGATTGAACCTGTCTTAAACAAGGTGAATGCAAGAAGTAATGTGATACCAAGGACATTCCACAAAGAGCCCATGATATCTGATGAAAATGAAACTGTCTGTACCAGGGCTGCATAGATTGCTACGCATACCATGATTAAGAATCCCTGGAAGCCAAGTGCAAAAAGGGATCTAAGGTAGTTCTGTCCAATCATGCTCTGCTCTCTATTGCCGAAAGTTGCAAATGGAATCGGAGCAAGGCTGATGGTCAGGTAGATCTCTATCATTCGTCCATAGACAATAGCCCAGATCAGAATCGATAAAATCTCAAATAAGAACTTCACGGCAAAGGACTGCAGGAATATGCCAAACAGCGGCCCTACATCCATTGCTTCCAAAGTACTTTGCATAGTTGCCAGAGTAGAACCATCCACTGCGGTACTTCCGGCGATAAGTGATCCTGATTGACTGACCACATGTTGTGCTACGTCAAAGACTGCCATGGTGATATTAAAGGTATTTGTAATCAGCGTTACTGCTACAAAGGTCTTGAATACCCACTTGAAAAAGATCCAGGTTTCAAAGTTTGCCAGGTTATTGTGAGCGATGACCAGCTGTATCAGTTCATAGCAGGCAATAAACGTAAGGATAATTCCTGCTATGGGTAGAATCACATTCTCCGACAGATTCCTGATGAGGTTATAAACCGTGGGCTGGAACTGGTACGGAGTCTGTGCTACTGTCACGAGTTCGACAGCTACAACTACCCGAATATACTTTTTCATGTGCTTTCCACGCTCAGAATAATCAGTCTTATCAAACGTGAAATGCTCGAAAAAGTGCGTAAATTCAAGGATTTCTATTAGTTCACTCTTGTGAGCAACACTACCGTCTCCACATGCACCGTATTCGGAAACATATCCACGCACTGCACCTTATCCACGACATACCCCCGCGCCAGCAGCACCTCCAGATCCCGCGCCAGACTCGTCGGCTTACACGAAATATAAATCATATGATCCACACCATAATTGATAATCTTGGTTATCAGTTTATATAGGTGTAAACCCGCTAAATTATTTATTTTGAGGTTATTCATATGTCAAAAGTACCTACTTCTCATAATTATAATTCATTAAAACTTGCACGCATTCGAGCCGGCATCTCACAAAAAGAACTCGCCTTGATATCTGGAGTGCCAGTAAAAACCATTGGTAACCTAGAACAAGGTCGACGCAATATCAATCGATGCAGAGTAGATATTGTATATCAACTTGCGTCTTCTCTTGGATGCGATATGTTAGATATTCTTAACTTCAAGAGTAATTCATTATCAGATAATTGATTGATTTCTCTTATCTTCCTCTCTTTCTATATGATAAACTTGCAAAATTTCGTTTATCATCCTCTCATGTCTAACAGGATCTTTGTCCTAGTTTGGCATATCCATAATCCAGGGGTCAGCTCAGCTCCTTCACAAATGCATAAATGCATATTTTTCAGAAAAATAACAAATACTATCAAGCTGCACACAATAAGAACTACTTTTGCAGTGTAATTCATATGATTACACTGCCATACTACAACGCAAAGCACGCAAAATAATGCTATACACAGCACCACCAATAATAAATCCATTTACGTCCTCTCTTCTCTTATAACTAACATTCAGGCTTGCATCTAACAATAACGTTACCTAGATGAATTTTTCACTCTCTTTCCAATTGTATGAATACATCCATATTTAATATCTTGTGCTAAAACAAGTTCATTTGTTCTATGTGCATCACATCCATAAACAACTTTTGCATTGTTCGGAACTAATTTCCAAAATTCTTCTCTAAATTGATTTTCTTGCCGTATAGAACGATAATTTTTTTCAATTCCAATATTATGATCTATTGCTTTCTGAATAATCTTATTTGATAGATCTGTAAGTTCCGAGGTCCACTCCTTAACTCTACGAAATGCCCGATCAGGATGTGCAATCACATCAAATAAGCCTGTATCCATCCCCTGCAACATAGCATTAACTATTCCTATATGTTCCATTGTTTTGTTATCCAACATATAACTATAGATATTCTTTCTCACTTCATAATGATGCTGACCAATCATGAGAAGATCTATTGAACTGTTATTTTTCAAATCTTTATAATAATTGATATACGAGGGCAAATATTCAATTTCAAGTCCAACATGTACCTCAATTTTGCCCCGGTACTTTTTTTTCAATGCATGTATAGAATCAATATACTCTTCTAGCTCCCCATAATCCATTCTATTTGTAAATGGATCTCCTGGAAAAGGAGCATGATCAGTATATACTATTTCATTTGCGCCAAGTTGTAATGCTCTGCGAATATACTCTTCATCATTTTCATCAGACGCATGTTTACACCTTCTAGTATGAACATGAAAAATATAATTACTATACATATTACCGTCCTCTTCTATGTCTTTGAGATTGCAGTACTTCCATTTTTGTATCAATAAAAGCATCCGCTGTTTCCTCAAACTTAGAATTCCATTTTTCAATGCCTATATGTTCTTTTAAAACTTCTGCTGCAGTTTTTGAAGAACATGGATACAATTCTTTACTATTGCGATCAACTACATGTATACCATCAAAACAAGACGATTTCTCTATTATATCTACATTTTCCACAAAATGATTTACAATAAAATTGTACTTATCAATAGGAACCAATCGTGGAATACTGCCAACTTCTCGTGACAGTTTTGCCCTGTTTATAGTAGATTCCCAAGAGGTAGCAGCATCAACTGCCATAACATACAAGTCTGCTCTGTATCCTTTTTCTTTTAGCATATTGCATGTGGAAATAGTTATTTCCGGATTTCTCAGTGTACCTTCTATAATAAGATTATAGCCGGCATTTGATAAATCCATAATAAGACGTTCAACACATTCGTTTACAAAACTCTGTGTACGTTCTGGCATATTATCAATATCGTAAGTAACAATATCTTTATAATGCGGGTGAAATTTTCTGTATTCATCTCCATTAATTCTAATATAATGAAGAAACACATCATCTTGTTCTACGAAGGTTGACTTTCCTGATCCTGGTTGACCTCCCAAAAAGATTACGCACCTCTTTTCCAGAGATACATTTTCTTTTATAAGAGATTCATAAATCATTCGATATTGTTTTTCAAATTCTTCTTTATTATATTCCATCGCATCACCTATATTTAAATCAGATAAAAATTTTAAAAAGCAAGACTATGATACCACAAATAAGTACTAATTTAATAACAGAGACGATCATTCTTCTAAGAAAATTCTTAGTATTAGTTCTACGATCCAATTTTTTTTGGCATTTAACAAAGCGATCAACATTTGCCACTCCACCCATAGTAGCGATCATCTCATCCGTATAAAAATTTTCTTTGTATACATCACCCATATATTTCCTCCCTAACCCTTACTCAAATTATAGGTTTCTACATAAATAGTAGCATTTTATATTCGTTTTGTCAATTATTTTATTTCTGATATATTATCAAAATCCGTTGCCCTAATCTGATCTCCAGAAGTTGTGTAATTATACTTTCTTCGTGCATCATTAAAATAAATAACACGTACAATTAATAAGGAAAAAAATACTCCCACTATTATCATACCAATACAATATAATTTCATTTTCTTCATTGCTATTCCATTCCCATTATTATTTTTTTCACGAATTCAAACCTATTATCCTCTTGGCACATACGATGAACTGCACTTTCTCCCGTTTCCTCTTTACTTGCAACTCCAGTGATATATTCTAAGACTTTTTTATCATATTTATCACCTCTCGTTAAAATTTTGACCGCCTCTTTGGATGTTACCCCTCTATGATACGGTCGATCCGAAGTAAGTGCTTCAAACGCATCAATTGAATGTAACATAAGAGCTTTTGCATATATACTATCTTTATCATAGTGTCCAACATCCTGAATTGTTAACGGTTGCGGTCCATGATGATACAAAATGATCCTGCATATATCTTCATCTACCCCTAATTCAGACAATATAGAATATCCTATATAAGGATGTAAATCAATGATTTGCCTTTCTAGTTTCGTTAACCGAGTATTTTTATCAAGAATATTAAAAGGAATATATATTTTTCCTATATCATGAAGTATAGACGCATACATTAACTGATGATCTGTCATGCCTAAATATTCTTCTATTTCTGCCGAGATCATCATAACACGTACCGAATGATTATATGTCATTGAATCCAATCTTTTCATAATATCAATTATCTGGTTACTAAAATCCTGTTTCTTCATTGCGAAATCCATCTTCCCCCTCAATCTGAGTTTTCCATCAGTTCCTTTTGTTTTAAAAATTCTCTTTGTAGTTCCAATTTGTTTTTTTCACAATAATCTCTTAGATCTGGATGATTTATTTGAAGATATTGTAAATCAAAATATTTATATGAATCTCCAAAAACATGAAAAAAGCATCTATCCTCAGCAACAGATACAGTTATTTTTTTTCTCATATTACCGTCCTTTATGTCTGCCTGTTTTTAGTTCATTTTCCTTTGCATAGATTTCCTTAAGCTCTAAAGCAATTCTTTTGAAATCATCACATGTATTTATTTTGTCAGTTGACCACTCATAACAAATGTATTCACAAACATTATCTATAATTTGATTACACTCTTTTTCCATATTATCTTCCTCTATGTCTATTAACTAACAACAAATCACTTTCATTCTGAGCCTCCTGTGCTGCCTCAACATGCTTTTGTTGTTCTTCATTATCCACTTGTATTTGGTTTTCTGCATACTCACAAGTATTCATTCCATATTTTTCTGGTTCGTCCGAGATATCATTAAATAACCCATTTAATATAGTAATCCCCGCTTGTTCCGATTCAAGATTATAATGTCCATGATTAAGAGATTCTGTAACTGCATTCCAGGAACTCCAACAGGCATATGTTCCATCATCTTTAGCTGCTGTCACCATATAAAGATATTGGTCATCCGGATGATTAGATTTCCTATAAATATGACAAATTTTCATATTAGGTAACATGGTTGCAAAATAAGATTCAATAGATCCAATTACTTCATCCGAAATAGGCAAAACACATGGTTGACGTGTTGTAATAAAATTCAAAATGTTTTCTTTTTCCAAGAAGCTATATACAGAAGATAATGCTTGATCTATCTTCATGTCATCTGGAGTTTTGATCAATCCCTTATATACAATCGGCTCCAAATTATCCACAATGCGTTTTGTTAATATAAAATCCGGATGCGTTTTTTCATAATAGTTTTTAATTACCTCATTTACTTCATCCATTGTCACTCTCATTGCTTCTCCTTTTTTAGTTCTATGTCAATATCCGCTGCTTCAAAATGTAAAACAACATTATTTACATCATTTAAGCTTAAATAATACGATACCATAGCTGTTTTTTCTTCATTGTATATATGAAGAATAGGATTTCCTTCTTCATCAATTGCACATTGATATGTATAATTGCTAACATCATTCAATGTATTGTCAAAAAATCCACTATAAGAACCATCTTCTGTAAATTTAAACGTCATTCCTCGTGAAATATGCCAAATTCCAACAACTCTTTTTCTATATAGATCGAGGACATTGTCCTCCATAGTTCCTTGGAAATCATTTTCCATTCTTACCACTTGACTACTTGTTATAGCCTGATCTATCTGAGATGATTCCTTTACTATTGACATTTTGCGTTCTACACCTTTGCTGCTGTTCTTGCTTATAGAAGCATCGTTAATTGATAAAACTTTCAAAAACACTATTATAATAAAAATATCAATCATTGTAATTATGAACATAATCTTTTTCATACTGTCCTTATCCATACTCAGTGCCTGTCTATATGACCAATTCTACATTGTTCAAATCGTTAAAATCACGTATTAATTCAAATTCATGTCTATCCAACAATAATAATGTTTCTTTATCCTTTTCCATTTTTCGCATAAAAAAGTACAATGCATTTGCTATCATGACAAAAGGTCTACCGCTTGGATTCACATTTGTAATCACATCATTTCTAAGCATTAACAATGAATAATTTGAAATAACACTACCAGATCTGCTAGATAAGGAATATGTTTCCTTGTCAATACAATAAATTCTATTTTTTTCAAAATCTAACTCATTCATTGGAATAATTTTCGCATCAAGAACACTTAGCACCATATTATTTTCATGAATCTGTTTAATATAATATTCTCTTTCCCTTACAAGAAAATCAGGAGCCAAAATAAAATCATTCTCTTTTTGTAATAAACCGCAGAAACGATAACTTGATGTAAATCCGTTCATCTTAACACTAACAACATCATTGACCTTCAAGTCAATTTTTCCAGCTCTAATCAAAAAAGAAATATCCTTAAGCACATCGCTTGGTGTGTCACTATTATAATCAGATACATATATCAAATTATACTGACAGCTGTTTGAAAAATCCGAAGCTCCATCTTCAGGATGAAAAATTCCAAACTGATTTTTGTATCCAAAAAACATCATGTAACGTTCATATGACATATTAAATTTTTCCATCATAGTTTCACTCAAAAAAGCACCTCCTTCCAACGATAAAATAATAATACCTTGGAAAAGGGTGCTTTTTGTTTCATATGAGGAAAAAAAACAAATATTTAATTGCTTTTTTCACAACTTTCAAACAATATTTTAAAATCCAACTTAAGCAAATAGCATAATTTTAATGCAGTATCAACATGAAGAGAACCATAATCATATTTGCCATTTATGTAATAATTCAAATTTTGTGAGGCAATTCCGCATATTTTTGATACATCTTTTATTTTATAACCTGATTGATAAAATGCAATCATTATACTGCGGGAAATATCATTCTCTGGTAAACCTCCACTCATATTCAATTTAATCTGATAAAGTATTGGATTTACAAATTTATTATACTCCTCCATAGAAATAGGAAAAAATTTTCTTTGTTCATTACAGAAAAAATCATCATACATATCATAAATCTGCTTCAATTTACTTTCCTCAATCGTCCCTCGGCTCTTAATTTGTGCTAATCGTGCATAAATTTTTTTCTTTACAATTTGGAAATCGCATTCTAAGGGATTATCACATCTCCATTTTACAATCTGCAAATCTATATCATGCTTATATGGATAATAACAATCAAAAAAATCTTCAATATCAATTTCTAAAACATCAAACATTTTGTTCATTTTATTTAAAGAGATATGTTCTATCGGCTTTTCCCCTGCTTCATAATAAGAAATCATCCGAGGAGTAATGTTTACTACTTTACCAAACTGGCGAATAGTATACCCTTTTTCTATTCGTTTTTGTTTAATATATTCATATCCTGTCATATGTTCACCTCGGATAAAGTGTAGCATTTTATATTGTGTATGTCAACATCAAAGACTCTCATTCTTTAATCTTAATTTTTTTCCATTCTTCATCAAGATAAGAAAAATCAAATGTCCCATTTTCCCGAATGTCTTCTGCTTCTGTCTCTGATAACTGGAAAGACTTTTCTTCGCAATATCCATCTTCACAAATTGTCACTTTTAACACGTTCTTTCTCCTTAAATGCATTTTGCAAGAATAATCTAATCTTTGGCTTTATGCAATACTGATTTCATATGTTTTTCCAGTTTTGGGATACATTAAAAGTAATTCCGGATTTTCCTCTGTTCCGCCATATACCAGTTTATATTGAACATACTTGGTTTTATCTTTGTTATAAACATTTACAATGGCAACCGCACCATCCTGATCCGCGTTGTCTTTGACTCCGATCACTTCATACTGATACCCATTTACATTAATTTCTTTCTCGTCAAAAAATCCTTCAAAATCTCCATCTGTACCAAAATGTAACTTTTTCCCTTTACCAATAGATACGTTCGTTCCTTTAATTAATGTAACATATACGTTAGTCAATGCATCATCTGCTTCATTAAAAGAAAACTCCGTATTTGTTGACGCAGCATTTGATGCTGGTACTTCTTTCCTGCCTATAAAAGCATGAAACAAATATACAAACATAAAAAGTATCAATATAACATTCAAGATACAAATAAAAATTTCGATTTTTTTAAATTTAAGCTTCATTTTCAATTCCTCCATGTCATTTTGTATAAACCAATATAGCATATTAAAAAAATGATTTTGTGTTGTAAATGATAAAACTTTTTTGAAAAGTTGTGAAAAAAGAAAATCAGGGAAGGTTATCTTTCCTTCCCTGACTAACTTTTTAACAATTTGTATTACTTTCTTGATACTCCGTCTTTTCTTCTCTTTGCAAAGATAATCAGTGCAGCGGCACCTCCAAGAGCTACTACAATTAAGATATACATAACAATTTTAAATCCAAAATTATTTTTACCATTATTTGTAACTTCCTGTGGTGTTTCCTCTGTTGAAAGTTGTGTTGATGATGAACTAATGACATCTGAATCACCCACTGTAATCTTGGTAAGTGTTACCGGTGAAAGATCTGGCACGTTAATATCAATCTCATTACCAAAAGCTTGTGTCAAAAGTACATCAAAAGTATTTGGTCTCAAATCACTCTCATGAATAACAAGATATAATGCACCATCTTCAATGTCAGGTGAAGAAACCGTAAGATTAACATTCTGCTGATTATCAATTGCATTCTGTTGTTCATCACTTGGAGTGACATCGAAAGATGCAAGCATATCAAAAGTTACAGACTTTGTAGAATCTGTTGCAGCTTCTTTTACTTCAGGCGAACCAAGGTTTCCAAGTTCTTCCAAATTATTCATATACCAATTTACAATCTTTAATGCATTATTTTTCTGTTCATCAGTTACATTATTCGTATCCTTGGCATTTGTGGTTATATCAACAACCTTACTATCATCAATTTCATTTAATGAAACCGTTGCCTGCTGATTTTCAGCTTGCGTTGTTGTTGTCGGGAGCATAGTCTCAAGAACCTCTCCAAGCTGTCTCTCTGTTCCAACACTGGCATCTAAAGTAGCATTTCGAGTAATATTCTCACTTTCTATAGTATCATTAGCATTTGATTTTTTATTTTTCTTTTTAGCTGTATTACCCGTATCAGAAGATTTTTCTTCTGTTCCGTTTGATTGATTCGATACTGTTCCAATGTTTCCCTCACTTGTTCTATTTGACGGCTTAACACTAGCAGTATTTGATGTTGAGCCAGCATTATTGTTGCTTACGCTATTGTATCGATTAACATTTGAAGGAGCAGTTGAAGAAGCTTCTTTCACATTATTTACTCGATTTTTTAACGAAGAAACCTGAGATTTTAAGGTTTTTTCTGAAACAGACAATTTACTATTTGTTTCAGTCAAAGTTTTAATCTTAGCAGAAAGACTTTCATTACTATTCTTCAGCTTCTTATTTTCACTCTGCAAATTCTTATATTTAGATGAAGCCTTCTGGTTATCACTGATCAAATTACTGATTGCATTACCAATTCTTTGAATTTTACCAGATCCTGTATTTGATCCAGTAGAAGATAACATTGAAACATCTGCATTTGTAACCTGATCATAAAGATTATCAATGCCATTTGACAAAGTTTCATTTTCTGCTTTTAACGAAGCGTTTTCCTTAGTAAGTGCGCTATTGCTATTGGTTAATGATGTAATCTGCGTTGCAAGAGATCCAGCTGCATTGTCCTGTGCTGCCTTTGCATATCCTGCATTGTATCCACTTGTATAGCTTGCGGATGATCTGTTTACCTCAGTATCTTTGGTATATCCTTTTCCGGTATTTCCGGTTGTTACCCCGCCGGCCTTTAATTCTGCATTTTCCTTTTCCAGGGATGCAACCTGTGTTTTAAGGTTTACAATCGTCTGGATAATCTGTGCCGAATCTGTGATCCCAAGTGCCTGCATGATCTGGTTCAGCAAATCACTCTTCTCGTCAAGATCACTCTTCATGGTCTTAACCTGGTCAAGCAACTCTGTAAGCTGTTTTACATCACTGTCAGATACCTTTTCTCCGGTAATAGCTTCCTGCAGCTGCTTTGCAATCGCAGATGTATCTCCGGACAGGGAATCAATTGCTGCCAAAACTTCATCAACGGATTTGTTAGATACATCTACTGTATCATCTGCTCCGTAGATCTTCTTGACAATCTTGTTATAATTTTTTGTTACGGTATCATAATCTTTGGTAAGATCTGTCACTTTACTGATAATCTCGTCCATAAGATCACTGTCAGATTTTCCGGCTGTGTCAATGCCAAGCATTGCTGCAAGGGATGCTATTTTTTCATCCAATGCACCCAGTCTTGTATCCAGATCCGAAATGGATGCAAGGATCTCTGCATTGTCAGCTGCATCGGTAAGACCAAGTGCCTTTTTAATGCTGTTTAATACAGATTGGTAACCGGCAATTGTGTTTCTAAGGTTTTCAACTTCTGCATTGAGTGATGTAATCTCCTGCTGTGCCCCTGCCAGTGATGTATTGGCAGTATTCAGTGCTGTCTTCGTGGCTTCAAGTTCTGCCTGTGTGTCAGATAATGTTTTCTGGACATTTGCAAGATCACTTCGTGCAGATGTTAAATCTCCCTGCGCCTTTGCCAATGCTGCATTTGTAGATTCGATCAGTGCATTTGCCGCATCAAGATCGGTCTGTTTCTCTGCAAGTGCTTCCTGTGCTGTAGCAAGATCATTCTCTGTTTTCTGAAGATTTCCGGAAATTGTTGTGATCTGCTGCTGTGCATCGGAAAGGTTTCCTGTTGCAGTGTCAAGGTTTTTATTTGCAGTGTCAAGTGCTTTCTGTGTTTCCTGCAACTTACCATTGACTGCAGTGATCTGCTCATTCAATTTCTTAATCGTTGCATTTGCCTGTTCAATCGTGGCTGCCTGCTGTCCATTCTGCTCTTTCAGGGATTCAATAAGTTTATCCTTGGATGCTACCGTCTGCTCCAGATCGGATACCTTCTTATTTAATGCAGCAATTGCGGCCTTAATGGCTTCAACTTTTTCATCATCCGTTTTGCTGTCCAGGTCACCAATATCCAGTGATCCGGCTATTTCATCCAGCGCACTTTCCAGTTTTGTCAGCTGGTCTTTCATTGCCTGGAGCTGTGCCGCGATCTTTCGCTGCATTGCGGCTACAGTATCCGTGGACACATTATCAGATTCAACATTTTTTCCTGCTTCATCAAGGGTAACAACATGTACCCCATCGTCAGCAATGTAGAACTTAAAAGTATCACCACTTGCAAATGTTCCGGTATATACCGTTACTTTTTCACCATTAGGAAGAGTAACCTCGGTTGCAGAATTGATATCGTATTCTGCCTCTTCACCGTTTACAAAAACATAGTATTTTGTTACCCCGTCTTTTGTGACTGTATAGGTATAATCGGACTTATTCAGCTTTGTGGCATCAAGCAGTTTTGCATAGCTGTTGATTGTGTCTGTAAGTTTCTTCTCCGTTGCAGTAAGATCTTTTTTCAGCGATGCAATCTCAGCATCCTTAGCCTTAATCTGGGCATTCAGGTCATTTACCTGCTGTGTCAAATCTGCGTTATCCGCATTTGCCTTATCTTTATCCTTCTGTAACTGGTCTGCCTTCTCCTTTAAGGCATCGTATTCTTTTGTTTTGGCATCAAGATCTGATGTAAGTTTGGATACATCTTTGTTCAGATCGTCAATCTTGGATATTACGGTATCATAGGATCCGTAGTTTTCCAGGAAATCATCTTCTGCAGAGTATGCCTTTACCGGAACAGCAAGTGCATATGTATATGCCCTCACTTTATCCATGTTGCTGCCCTGCTCATGATGTACAAGGACATTTCCATTGCTGTCCTTGTGAAGAACAATAACCGTAAGGTCAATAGTACCGGCTTTGAGATCATCTTCACCTGCGGTTACGGAATCCTTATCGGAAAACCATTTCATAACCTCTTCGGAATTAACTGCATACCAGTCACTTGTACCGCTTATATTTTTCTGGTCAGTCACGCTCTTATTAAGCAGTGTCTGGGCATCTGTTGTACGGAGTACATAGAAATCCTCTGTTGCATACTTATCTTTCTGGGTTGTTCCAAACATTTTGTATACGGAAACCTTGTCCTTTTCCACATTTTTCCCTGTAAGGACAATATTTGTGCTGTATGCTTCAATTCCGGTCTGTGTCTTGGAAACAGACGATGTTACACCTTCATTTTCAGACGGATCGGTTTCTACGCTAATAGTGATGGAATCTGCAGTACCTTTGGCATATTTGTTAATATCAGAATTCGTTTTATAGTTGTCAGCAAGGTATGCTACTTTAGCAATAACCGGATCATTCGTATTATCATACTTATTCTCCCACTTGTTAAGATCGTGGTCTTTACCTACTACCGTAAGTTTTCCTTTGTAACCGAACGGTGATCCACCGGTTACTTTGCTCATTTTGAAAATGGTCTCAGCGTTAAGGACATAAGTTGATCTGTCTACGGTAGAAGAAAGTGTTGCCTGATTTCCTTCTGTTGCTGCTGTTCCGGACCAGTCATAATTAACATAATCAACATCGTCTCCGAAAATTACTCTCTTTAATGCCTTATTTCCGGAAAAGATATTGCTGTATACAGTATCAGTGTTGATTTTAATAAGTTCGAGTCCTGTTGTTCCTGCGAAAGCATAAGAATCGTTCTGGCTGGATTTTCCGAATGATGTACCATGTGGGATGTCAATGCTCGTAATACCGGTATCGTCCTTAAATGCGTAATGTCCGATAATAGCATGGCTGCCACGGATGGCTACATCTTTTAATGTCGGGATTCCTTCAAAAGCACTTTCGAATAATTCCATCGTTTCGCTGTCCGTGTTGATTGCAAGGGATGTGATCTTTGAACCCTTAAATGCACCAACACCAATCTGCTTAACTGTGCTTGGAATCACGATATCAGCAGATGCCTGGTTCCCGGCAAATGCTTCATCGTTGACGAACTGGACACTGGCCGGAATGTAAATACTTGTCCATGTGTTGTTTGACTTGCTGCCTGATGTCGGGATAAATGGGATTGTATCCTCATTTTTACGTCCACCACCAATACCAACTACCGGCACCCCACCAATAGATGATGGTACCAGAAGCACTTTACCCTTACTGATAATCTTTTCTACATTATCTTCTGTGTAAAGGAAACGGATGTTACCACTGTCATCATATTTGTAATTCCAGGTAATTCCCGTTGATTTATCTTCATACTTATGGAATCCTTTTCCATCCTCATATCCGTCACGGTCTGTATATCCGTTTGTGCCCGGTTTTACCTTAATCGTGAGTTTTCCGGCATATTCATCATCCTCGGATCCATACGTTTTTCCATCATATGATGTAGTTCCAATTGTCTGTCTTGCGGTAACTGTAAGAGTGATTGTTTTTGCATCCGTGACAGTTCCTGCGGTAAGGACATGTCCTGTTCCTGAGAACCCATCTCCTGTTACATCATAATCTGTAATGGTTCCATCATCGTTTCCGGCAGCATCTTTTGCTTTTACGGTAAGGTAATTGCTGAAATCAATCTGGTCCCCGGATGTAATTTCACTTGGATAATTTCCACCTTTCACAACATCAATTTTTCCGGCTGCGTTCGGTGCAAGATTAACCTGTACTGTAGATTTCCAACCGGCATTTCTTGTAGAGATAACTGTAAAGGTTACTTTATCATTGCTGCTTGTTACATTTGTCGGAGCTGTGTAAGTCGTACCACTTATAGTTCCTTTGTCGCATGTTACGGTGTAAGATGCCGTATGTCCATTTGCGGTACCTCCTGCATATGTAACGTTGCTGATTACGGAACTAAGATTTACGCTTTGGCCCTCTTTAATAGATTGGATAGATGATTTTGTGGCACTAATTCCAGTTGATTCGGAAAACGCTACGATATTGCTTCCACTTACAGTCACTTTGGATGTGTTTAGATTGAAAGCGGGGGCGACCACACAGTCGTAGCTCTGATCGCTGCTGCCGCAGACGCTGCCATTCGAGTAGACATACCACGCGTACCCCCCCCCCGTCGACAGTACCAAGCCACGCACAGCCGTTGGGAGACCCGAACGAACTGTAATTCGTCGCAGCCTCTTTTAATGCCGTCCAATAGTAACCGGAACCAGAGCTGCCATTTGAGGTTGAGCCAGCCTGTGCATTGGAAACAAGATACAATCCAGAATTTCCAGACTGGGCATAACTGATAGTATTATAAAGCGCCTGCGTTTTCGCATCAAACCCGCTTATGTCCTGACCTGTAATATCCTGGTTGTAATATGAATTTGCATTTCCACCAAACTTTGCCATGGCATACCCTGGCCAATACCCATGGGTTACGCCGGTGGACTGCAATGCAATGGTATTATTGCCAAGATCCTGTGCAGCAATCCAGGTATATCCACCAAAGCTGTACCTGGATCCAATCGTAATATTTGCCTTTGCAGTATAATTGTCAGATCCCATTGTGGAACTTGTACCGGCAGCATATGCCGTATTCCCGGAATCAAAGTAATAAGTATCTGTCGCGATCACAAGGGCTAAAACCATGTTAACCACAAGCAACAGCGACAACACCCTCGAAAGCTTATCTTTCAGTTTTACTTTCATAATGTTTTCCTCCTTTGTTTTTTCCCTTCTGTTTCACAGACTGGAAAGGATATTGATGTTTCATATATCTGATCAGTTTACTGCTGTCAGAAGCAGTTCCATGGGACAGGTATTTAAACATCCCGTCCCTGATTGTATTTGCCTTAGCAAGCGACATCTTACCGGTTTTTACGCTTTCGGATATTGCTTTCAGGCGATTTTCCATTTCTTTTTTCTTTGAGTTTTTTATACGGACATGTATCGTGCTGTCATGGTCAATGGTGTAGCGCCACCCGCAGAATGTAAACCCGCGCGATATGGGGGCATAATAAGTTTTCCTTGGATGCAGCCGGATACCAAGTTCGTTCTTTATTAAAAACTGTTCCGTATCTTCCCGGCATTTCCGGCACTGTTCTATACTTTGGAAAAATGCCAGCCCGTCATCCATATAGGAAATGTTAAATACACAGCCCGGGGTATCCTGTATCTGCCAGTTAAGCGCATCCAGTAAAATAATGCCGGTCCACTGGCTCGGCAGTGTTCCTTTCGGATATCCGTAGCCATCCGGATTCTCCGGATGTTCCAGCGCCGCATATCCATCCCTGATGCAGAAACTGTCTACAATCTTTTCATAGATCGCATATCCTTCTTCCCCTATCTGTTTCATTATCTTCTTTGCCGCTTTGTGGGATATGTTATCGAAATATCCCTCAATGTCATACTGGAATACATACCATTGGTCACCGTACATGTAATACATCTCTTCCATGGCAGCCTTTACATAATCCATGGCAAGGAATGGTCCCTTGCCTGACTGGCATGCCATGTTGTATTTATGCAGTTTTGGTCTGAATACCGGCTGTATGTATTTTTCAACAAACCATTGTTCAACTATACGATCCTGATAGAACGGGGCATTTATCACCCGGTTCGGATGATAAACATTAAATGGGAAATACCCATTTACCTTCCACTCCCCTTTGGCAATGTTATGGGCTGCCCAGGCAAGCTGACTTGCGCTCTCCCGTTCAAATCGGAATGCCTCCAAAGTAAGATGCTTGGTTTTAAGACGGTTTTTATACAGTTCATACAACTCAAAGTACAATTTTTTTTCTTTTGAAATTTCTTCCATTGATAATCCCCTTGCGGAGCTTTTTATCCGCTTTTACAGCGGAACCGGAACATGGAAACCTTTCTTTTTACCAGTATTCCGTAAAATACTGTTTAAAACAAAGCGGGGGCGACCACATAGTCGTTGTTCTGATCGTTGTTGTTGTAGACGTTGCCATTCGAGTTGACATACCACGCGTTGTTGCCACCGTTGACAGTACCAAGCCACGCATAGTTGTTGGGAGACCCGAACGAACTGTTCGAACCATGTTCCGCAATATTTTATTGTTTCGTTGTACCACATAGATAGGAAATCATTGCCTGCGAGAAAAATTCTTTATCAGATTCCACAACCTTACGGTTTACCTCTTTCTGGACTTTTTTCTTTTCAGCAACGACAGCATCCGGCACGGGACTTTTCCCGTTTAATACCGGTACTGCTTTTCCTGTCTTTTGGCCGATCTCTTTTAACACCTCCCCTAACACAGAATCGTCCTTATGGAATTTTTCCTGTATGGATAAAAGACGTTTCATAAGGCGGTCATATTCATGTACCAGTGCCCTGTAACCGTCATGTTCTATCCGGTACCGCGATTTACTTTGTTCCAGAGCAATTGCAGTTTTTTCCGTTTTTACCGACTTATGGTAATCATTAACGAGTTCATATGTCTTTTTTGCCTGATATAATTTCCATGCCTGTGCATTCAGCCGTTTTTCGCACATGGACAAAGCAGTTTTTTCATCCCTCTCCATCCAGTTGTGCAAAGGCTGTTGCAGGCTTTCAATTGATAGTTCAATCTGTGCCTCCCTGTTTATCCCTATGTTAAGCAGCTTGCCAACAACCGGTAACAGGTCCTTAATATCCTCCAGAAAATCGTCTGCCTGTTCCTGCATCTCTATGCGTTTTTCACATCCTGCCGGCTGGTCATTGGCCTTTCTTACCATATGGATAACATCTTCGCTTTTCTTCCGGATATCCTGGCAGATTGTAAAACGGTAGCTTTTATCTGCTTTCCCCTGCATTTCCACAATATCAGTACACAGTTTCTGCGCCAGTTTGATAACCCGGAAATCCCTGTTCTTAGCCATCACGCAGTCCTTTTTCAAGAATCTGCGTAATAATCGCATCAAACGATGTCTGCCATTTTTCCTGTGATATTGCTTTTAATTTATCTGCAAGCTCTTCCGGACACCGGAACGTCACCGGCACAAGCACAACCGGTTTCTGGTCATGTTTTGTTTCAAAACATTCTTCGCCATCCGCTGTGTTTTCATTCCTGGCAGTCTTTGGAACCGGTGGTGGGATATTCGCATCTTTTAAGTATTCATTAAGAACAACCCCTTTTGAATACTCATGTATGATCTCGTCTTTCCTATAAACCAGATAATTTACCCTCTTCTCTTCAAAAAGTTTCATGATTTTATCCAGAGACCCGAATGGAAAACCACATTCCACCTCACCAGTTTTCGTTTTCCGGAGCTTATATCCTGTCATACTGGCAAGAGCCTCTGCTGATTTTCCCTCTGCGTGGTAAAAACCACCCTGCAATACAAGAACCGCTGATTCCGGATACTTTTCACTTAATTCTTTTGTTTTACCCATCATCTTCCTCCTTTCTTTACTTTATGAAACTGATTTATTTCTTCCTCACATGTCCTCCTTTGCATAATCGAAAGAACACACTCTGCAAATTTACTCCCATCAATTTCGATACTGACTTTATCTTTTACCCATGTTCCATTTTTACCATTAATGCCATTCATTACCTTAATGCCTTTGGCCGGAGGATCCCACGAATGTAGATTTTTAGAATAATCATCAAGTAAAAAATCATTTTGTTCAATTCCTCCTTGTTCTCTTTCTAAAAACTCTTTTTTACTCTCTCCACATTTTGGATAAAGTCGGTGGACAGCATCGACTTCTGGCAGATATTTATCTAACCATGCATTCTTTTCTGGAATTGCATAGGGACTGTCAGATAATACTGCGGAAAGTATAAACACTTCGACTTCAGGATGATTTTTTATAATAAAACGTATTCCATCAATTACATTTATTTGTGGCCGAAGATTTAAGAAATAATCCTTTTCATAAAGTTTTTCCAAAGTATCCACTGACTGAAATACCGCCAAAGTACCATCCATATCGACAAAAAGGCGGTGTACTTTGTCATCCATTGCATCACCCCCAGACAAATCTGCTCATTTTATATAAGGATAAATCAATTTCGTTTATAAATTGTTAGGGAAAAACCATATAAAACGAAAAATTGTTTGCTTAAAATAAAATATAACTAATAAAAAAGCTATTCCATAAAGACAAAATAAAACAGCCATAATTCCAGTTAATGAAAAAATGACTGTCTTAATTCTCCCATTACAGGAGCAGCTATAAGGTTATTCTTCACTAATACCCCCATCCCACTCAGCAGTTTTCTTTTCTTCTTCATTCAGCCAGGACCGGTTATGCAGATCTGCCCCATATATAGCAAAGGCTTCCCTGATGATATTCGGGTAAAGCAAAGAAAGTGCCTTTTCAGAACTAAGATCCGGGGGAATATCTGATGGCGCAACATCTTGCATGCTTATTTCTCCTGCATTGAACAGAAATTTTCCGTTGTGTCCTTTCAAAAAGCTCTTTTTTTCTCTGTATTCGTAAATATATGCATAAACATACATATACCCATATGGTCCCAATAAAAGATCAACTGCATATTTTCCCCCCTTCCACAACACCGGGTAAAATGTGTAACCATATGGTATTCTTTTCTTCTGTATTCCCGTTTTTTCTGCAGAAGATGGATCTCCATTTGTATATTTTCTTTTAATTCTTTCAAATATTTTCATTATTCATTTTTTCCTTTCTTACTCCCTAGTTCTTTACATTTTTCGCAGGTTACCGCATTCAGATTTCTCCAAATTATATTCTCTGTTTGGAAATCTTCCCTATTTGAAGGTCTCGAATAACTCCATTTTTCACCACACAGGCATTCTGTTGCACACCTAGTTATATGTACAATCCCATTTAGTTTCACACATGGAATATCTCCATAATATTTAGCCATACGCACCTTACTATTAACCAACGCTCACTTTTATCTTGCAGCCTTCTTCATAGGTTACCGCATTCAGATTTGCTAATAAAAAAATCACATCACTACTCATAAAAATCCACATCTCCACTTTAATATTCTAAATAGCTTTTCTTTCCCAATGCTAATCATTTTAGATACGCGCTTATTTATCTGCGATTTTTCAAATATACTTTTGAATATCCAGCACAAACATCAAGTAAATAATTTGTACTTGCTAAATCCATTCCTTTTGTAATTTCATCAAATCTCTGTCCGTTTGTTTTACGTTTGTTTTGATCATAAGGGAACAATTCAACAGGGCTTATTTTCAATGCTGCGGCAATTTTTATCATAGATTTTAATCCAATATATCCTTTACAATTAAAAATTTTAGTAAGCTGACTATAATTAACATCCGATAATTCAGATAATCCTCTAATCGTAAGTCCTTGACGTTCCATTTCAGATAATATATTTTGAGCAATTCCAACCAATACATTGTCCATTAATTCCTCATTATAAATTGGTGTATCAATCAAATCGGGCGTAAAAAATTTATTATTTACAGATGTATAATTTCTTCTTTTCTTCTTTACTGGTTTAGGGAAATCATTACTAGACGAGTTTATTTCAGTTAAATTATTCTTGCTATCCATGTCTTCTACTCCTTATACGCTACAGTAATATTACCAAGTAATATTACTGTAGCATGATTTTATGTGTTTGTCAAAGATTTTGCAAAAAGCAAATACAAAAATAATAATTTATGAAATAAATGCAATAAATTCAAAAGGTTGACAATGCTAAAAGCACTCTCAACCTTTTCATACCTACAAAGCAATTCTTCTGTGGTTATCATTACAAACGTTAGATTCACTAACATTCTCAACAATATTTTCTTCCTTATCTGTTTTTTCCAGCAGTAAGCAATTCAACTCAGCCTGCCTTGCAAGCAATTTTTTTAATTCCTCCTCTTTTGAAAATGGTTTTTCAAATTCTTTCTTCGTGGATACAATGGATGCTTCAATCTCATCCAATTTGTTTTGATATTCAATCAATTTATCATCCAACTTTTTTACAGCATTTTGAATTCTGGTAATATTTCCAATATCTGTTCCACCCATTGTATCAATTGTATATTCCAAATTTCCAGTTAATATAATGTTAAATGCTATATCAGAATCAAAAAATACCTTCGTTTTCTTCACTCCAACAGTAAATCCCGCATATGTTGCAAAATCAACTTTAGGATCATGAACCGTAATTTTATCAAACATTGCTTGTATCATTTCACCAGCCTTACGTCTTTCCGTAATTTCGATTCCATTAAAATTCATGCTAAATGGAAATGACTCCGTATTATCGTCATTTCTCAAATTCTCAATATTCAAATTAGCATATAAATCAGACTGATTTCGAAGATCAATATCCTTTTTTAATTTATCAATAAGAATGATGACATTATCACGTTTCTCAGGTAGACTTTTCTGTAAATCCATTTCCAACTTATATTTGTTACTGTTAAAACTACGCTTCAATAATTGTAACTTGCTGACATCAGCATCAACATCCATTTTTTCTTTTATAAGAGGATTTCCTGATGCAACAGCTTTCATCTCGGCATAATTCATAACTGCTTCGTCCACATCAGCACAAGATCTTGCCACCTCACCTCCGGTCATTACCTGGCTTATGAACTTCTGCTTATTTTCAATAATGGACCAATTATATGCATCAAATGTTCCTTTTGTAACATATCGGAAAATGCGAACTACTTTATTCATATTTCCCTGACGTAATATACGTCCTTCACGTTGCTCTACTTCGGAAGGTTTCCACGGAACATCAATTTCGTGCAAAGCAACAAGTCTAGTCTGAATATTAGTTCCTGTACCAAGTTTTTCTGTGGATCCAAAAATGATGCGTTTTGCCCCACTACAAACATCCTGGAACATATCCTGTCGCTCCTTATCATTTTTTGCATCATGAACAAAACAAATTTCATAATCTGGAACACCTTTTTGTATCAATTCATTTTTTATAAACTGATACACATTAAAAGATTTGTTTCCATTTGGAACACCAATATCAGAAAAAACCACTTGTGTTCCACGGTTTTCTTTTGTTTTATTCCATATTTCAAACACTTTTTCTGCACATTTATAAAGCTTTCCATTTGTATCCGGATCAGCCGTTGGATCAAGCATCCGAACATCTGTAGACACAAGTTTTGCATCATGACATATTTTAAGCATATTATCTACCGACGGATCTACTGAACCGTTACGAATTTTTTCTGCACGCTGGACAAAAGAATCCACATAATCCTTTACCGTATCATTTGGCTCGGACTCAATAATATCAAACTTATTATTTTCTAATTCTGGAATATCAAGATACGGAAGATCCTCTAGCATTTTCACATCTGCGAACATTCGGAACATCGTAACAAGCTCTGGAAGATTTGTAAATTTTCCAAATCTGGTTTTTTCTCTATATCCCTTACCTTCTGGAGATAATTCCATAGAGGTAACTATCTCTCCAAAATTTGCTGCCCAGGCATCAAAGTGATATATGCCCTTTTCCTTTAAAAGATCAGGTTGCAAGTATTTCTGCATCAAATACATTTCACACATTGTATTTGATATTGGTGTACCAGTAGCAAACACAACATTTCTTCCTGGACTTAACTCATTGATATACTGTATCTTTTGAAACAGATCAAACGCTTTATTGCTTCCATTCGGATTAATTCCAGCTACACGACCGATTTTAGTTGTGAAACTCAAATTTTTGTAATTATGCGCTTCATCAATCATAAGTGCATCTACACCAAGTTCCTCAAAACAGATCACATCATCCTTATAATCAGTGTTCGAAAGCATTTCCAACTTATTACGCAACTGTTTTTCATAGGACTGCATCTGTTTTATTGACCAATTCTGATTGTTATCATACTTGATACTCGAAACAAAATTCGTTACTTCACTAATTTCATGTTCAATATTGTCTCTAAGACGCTCTCTAGAAATTGGAATTTTTTCAAATTGACTATGACCTATAATGACAGCATCGTAATCACCCGTAGAAATTTTGCTGATAAACCTCAAACGATTACTTTTTTCAAAATCCTTTTTCGTAGTCAACAAAATATTCGCAGCTGGATATAACTGCATAAATTCCGCAGCCATCTGTCCCGTCAAATGATTGGGAACAACTATCATAGGTTTATGTGCCAATCCAAGTCTTTTTAATTCCATTGCTGCAGCTGCCATTTCAAAAGATTTTCCAGCGCCGACTCTGTGCGCAAGCAGCGTATTACCGCCTCTTATGATTCTTGCAACCGCATTCTTTTGGTGTGGCCGAAGCTGTATATTCGGATTCATTCCAGGAAAAGTAAGATAACTTCCATCATATTCTCTCAAACGAATATTATTAAATCGGTCATTATATATACGAACATATTTTTCTCTTCTTGAAAGATCAGAAAACAACCAATCCTTAAATTCTTCTTTAATTAGCTCCGCTTTTGCTCTGGCAAGCATTGTTGCTTGTTGATTTATAACATATGTATGCCCATTTTCAGTATCAACACGATCTCTTACTGTTATCTGCCGCATATTCAAAAGATTTTCATATATATCAAGAGCACTCATCCGATCTGTACCAAAAGAAGTTGTATTTTCAGGGGATGTACAGCTTGACTTTGCCTGAATAAAATATGTATTAATAACAGAATTATACTCCAAATATATATCTCGTTGTCTCCATACTGCTATGCCAAATTTATCGTACATAAATTGTTGGTAATCCTCTGTGTTAATCCAATTTACTCCAATCTTGACATCAATTTCAGATGCATCCAAATCTTTTGGAATAACATTTTCTAGTGCTACAACATTTTTTTCAAACTTCTTGTCATTTGTTGCTGCAATTTTCGCAGCTAATAATTTTGCACGTACATCTCCAGATAAATATTCTTCCTTTATTACATATCCAATATATATATTATTGGAATCCGCCTTATTGGGATCTAAATATATTTCATCCTTCAATTCCTCCAGTAGTTTATCGAGCGAAACAGGATATAAACGCAATATATTTTCCATATTAACATAACCATAATCAGCTATGGTAATGTTTAGTGCTTCTAAAGCATTTTCAGCCGACTCTTTCTTTTTTTGCGGATGAATGGTACGTTCCGTAAAAATCTTTGCTTTTACATATTCATCATCCTTTTTTTCTTCTAAGGCGCACAATAATGGATATTCCACATCGTCACAGAAACATTTTTTTGCATCTTTATCATTAACATATCCGTATTTATTCACGAAATCATCATATAGCCGATTTAATTCTTGTTGAGCTCCTTTTAACTCATCATCACCACCTTCTAAAAGCTGAATATCAATAACATTATGTAATACTGTCCTAATTTCACACAGAGCCATAACTATTTTTTGTTGTTTTTGCGGCATCTCCTGCAAAATCATTTCAGAATTTTCACGCATATACAAAGCGCCATTCATTACTACATATGTAAAGTTTTTAACATTTGGATCAGCTGCTACAACATTTTGAAATTTTTCAACCACTTCAACCGCTTTTTCTTTAACCGGTTTCTTATAAATATTTTGTGGCAATTTTTCTACAGCACGATTCAGATCTGTTTCAAGATCACTATCCACATCTGGTACAAGATATGTTACAAGATGATCTGCACCATATCTCTTTGAATCTGCTTTCATATGTCCAAGCATCATATCGGGATTCGAGACAAAATAACTATTCAAAGGAATATTGTCTCTGTTAAGTTCTACAGATTCAAATTCCTGTTGCTCAATCGCAGGAGATAATTTCTTTTTCAAAAAAATAATATCGCTGGTAGCTTGTGTATTCGCAGAATCTGCAAAAGTTGTATTTGGCAATCTGATAGCACCAAGAAAATCTGCTCTTTCTGAAATATATTTTCTAACATAACCATTTTTCTTATCCAATGTGCCTTTTGAAGTAATAAAGCAAATAAGTCCTTCTGGCGCACACAGATCTAATGCCTTAGCAAAAAAATAATCATGTATCAAGAAATTTTCTTTATTGAATTTTTTATCATTTACCTTATACTCTCCAAATGGCACATTACCAATAATACAATCATAAAAGTCCGAAGCTAAATGCGCATTTTCAATTCCTGAAATTTGAATATTACAATTAGGATGAAGAAGCTTGGCAATCCGGCCAGATACAGAATCTATCTCAACGCCATACAAATTGCTACAGTTTCTCATTTCGGAAGGCATTGCATTATAAAAATTACCAATTCCCATTGAGGGTTCCAATATATCTCCGCCTGTAAATCCAAAGCGATCCAAGGCTTTATAAATTGCTTCGATAACCACTTTAGGTGTATAAAATGCATCCGTAACTGTAGACAGAGCAGCCTTATACTCAGATTCTGTTAAAAGATTTTTTAGTGAATCATAATTAGGCTGTTGCGAACTATCAAACCATTCAGGAAGTCCGCCCCACCCCACATAATGGCTTAATATAGTTTGTTCTTCTTTAGTTGCAGCACGTTGTTCCGTTTCCACTCTTTTTAAAACCTGAATTGCTTCGATATTTGCCATGCCTCTTTTAGTACTATTACCAATCGTCGGTGTCCAATCATCTCCATATATAAACTCTGTTCCTTCCGCTTCTCCGTTTACATTTTTCTGCTCCAATTTCTTGATATTATTTTGAATACGCATTTTCATGGATTCATTCACAATATCATCATAGCCGACAACATTTATCTCGGTAGCATGATTATCAATATATTCATGTATAAGTTTTTCATTTACAAAAAATCTGTTTCTTTCCGGATATGGGATTAAAACTCCCTCTGGATCAAGTGTTACCAGACGGAACCTAACTCCACGTCGTTCAGCTGAATACTTATATGTAACAAACCCAATTGAAGGTTCTGAATAATCTTCACTAGATTCTATTGCTACAGTAACTTTTTCAGATATATCCATTGCCGAACTTTCTGCGCCAATTTGGCGCAAATCATCTTTTTGAGTTTGTTTGTCTAAATCTTTATCATCTGGAACGTTCTCCGTTATATCAGAAGGTATCTCATTTTTCGTATCTAGGAGTTCTTCCATATTTTCCCTAACATCACCAACTTTTTTTCTTTCTGCCTGACGTTCATTAAATACGGAAACGCAAATGTTTGTAAATTCTTCAAATGAAAGTTCGAGATTGTTATTTCTATAATACCATCCTTCGGAATCTATATAATTATTTGGGAAACAATAACATTCCACCACATCAGAAGAAAATCGTGTGTTTTTACTGTACGAAACACCGATCTGAACATAATCATATCCTTTCAGATGATATGTTTTATCCTTATTCTCTTTGAAAAAATGGTATACAAAATTTTCTTTTTCATTTTGCGTATAATCATTTGATAACAGCACCTTCTTTAATTCATCCTGTATGTTTAACAAGCGTGAATTATTTAAAAGTTCGCTTACCACTGCATAGGCAAACTCCTGTTGTTGGTTATCTGATAATATTGGATACGATGGATAATTGCTATTTTCCTCACGGGGCAATTTTTCCTCGGCCCTTTTTAATTCTTCCTGAAATGCATTATATGCGGCATTACGCTCCTCCTTGTCCTGTTTCCACTGCGGATATGCTTCTTTTTCTCCATCTAAAAACAATTCATCCGCTTTAATATAATTACAAATACGTCTTGCAATTTCTTTATATGAAAACGTTCGTTCCAAAGGAATTTGATTTCTTGTATCAATTTTAATTGTATATCCTTTACTCGGCGCATGATCAGTTCCAAATCCAGAATACCCATATCCTCCAATTCCAAATCTATTTTTTAAATACTCTACTACAGAGGACATGTCCTTTCCCATTTCAGACGTGTCAAATAATTCTCGTCTGAAAAGAACATCAGATTCTGTGATTCCTTTTAAGTGAATAGCCTGGTCAATTGCATCGTTTGGAATAAATGTTGGAACCAATTTGTCAATATGACCTGGAAGCTGAAACTTATATCTGCCATTTAGGTACGCTTCAAGATGATCAACACGGTCCGATTTGCAGGCATATTTCCAATGACAATCGATTTTACCATTTTCATATTCATTCCAGAGTTGCTTTGCATGATTTAAAAGAATTGCCCCACTTTCATGATTCTTTATAACCTGCCGTACGGTCTCCATAATGTTGGGAAAAATATACCCATTTTTATCAAATGGTTCTGGCAGCCTTTCTTTAGGGACATCAAAAGCATCTTGAAAATAATATATAATATCCGTTACCACCTCTTCCTCATCCACTTGAGCTGCTATTATTTCTTCTTCTGCATCAAGGAAATGGTTACTTTCCACCATATCATAGATATGCTCTTCGACATCACTCCATGAAATAATTTCTGTCGGATGTTGTCTGCATTCATCCCCATATGCCAAGAGCATTCCCTGCTCTTTATCATAGTAAACACTGATCCGCTTACCATCTACTAAAAAACCGAGAGCTGCTCCACCATATGCTTGTTTTATCTTTTCAATAGCTGCATTGATTTCTTCAATTTCCCATTCACTATTTCCTATATTCCACCGCGTACTATAATAATTAAATACCTCATATATTGCATGGTGATTATATCCAGCCGGTCCTGATTGTAAAATTAGATCAATAACTTCATTCGAAATTCGTCCTTTCGGACTAAACAACTTCTTTTTTGTAGACTGTGACAAATCAATATTTCCAACGGCTTCATTATCCTCTGATTTACTGGTTAAATATGTAAATAGATCTATTTGTCCTGATTCATTTGCGGAAATCCGTTTATCACTTTCTAAATTATCAGTGGTTTGTAAAGAATTTCCTTGCTTATTACTTCCATAATCTGCTCCCTGATTCTCTGTTCCGCCAACACTCTCTCTGGAAAACTCATTGTCTGAACCTTCATCTTTTCCTGAAGATTTTTCTGCATCGTATCGTACTGCTCCGTTGCCTGCGCTATCCTCTGATCCAAGAGGATCTCCAACTTCCCGTTGCACACCATAAGAGGCATCAGTTCTGGATAGTTTTCCATCAGATAATTGACTATCTTTCTCGCCCAGGAATTTTTCTTGCTCAGAATCTGATCCAGATCTCCATATACTGGTGTTCGTTCCAGTCCCAGATACTTCAGTGCTTCCTTTTCTGTCATATTTTGCATTTTCTGTATTTCCGGATTCATTTTGATCTGTTGCTCTGACTGATTCTGCACGATCTCCTCTATTTCCAACATGTTCATCTCTCATTCTCCTTTTCTCACTAATCACAAAATCTCTGATATATTGTAGTTCTTCTGCAGATACACGTTGAATCGCTTTCAAGCATTTCATAAAAAGCATATCATTTAAATTACCATCAGTGTCGATAAAATAATTTTCAAACGTAACTGCAGATTCCTTTTTCACTTCATATCCAACATCACAACGCTGCAGAACTATTTTAGTACAACAATCTGCAATAAATTTATGCAATGCCCATCTTTTATCTAATTGTTGATCATCAAACCATAAATCTTTGTCCTCATTCAAAGCATAATTAATTGTTTTTTCATAAAGTAAATTATACAAATACTCTATGTTATCTTCAGTTCCTGGTTGGATATTCCGATAGCTTTGCATCAGATTATCCATAATATCATCGGTCATGCTCCATAGATGAATTTCTCTTCCCTTAGTGTCTGTAATATCAAAAACAAATTCTGAAAATTTTGCAAACGTTCCCGAAATATCATACGGAAAGACAGCAATTCCCGTGTTTTGCAATGGATACCTTCCAGATTTTTTCCAACCATCAAAACCAGTAATTAAAGTTGCATCCGGTCTTTGATTGTATACTGCAAAAATATTTTCAACAGACATCTGATAAATATTTCCATTTCCACAAAATGAAAGTAATTTTTGGAATCTATTAAAATCATTCATCTGTATAATAGACTCATATACTCGCTTTTCAAGCTGATCAACTCTCATTTATTATTCCTCCGTTCTTATGTGGCATATCAAGGAAAGAAAAAGCTACCTTTTTACTCGACTTATCAATTACAAGACGTGCTGAAAACAACTTTCTCTTTTTCGGATTAAAAAATCCATGAATAACGTCTGTACGGCCATATACCAAAAGTTTCTTTATCTGCTCATCCGGAATTTCAACAGAAGAAACCGTAGTATAAACGCGAAAGCCACATTTACAGTAATAATTATTTTTACCCTTATAGAGAATCTTTTGGCAGATTGGGCATGAATAATCAGATTTTTCAGCAATATCTTCTTTATCCGGAAATTCAAAGCAAATATTCTGGCTTCCCTCATTCCATTTTAGATAGGCTGAAAAATTCGCTTTTCCTTTTTCTTTAGGCTTAAAACCGGAAATAAGATCTGTCTTACCATTCTTTACCAGTTTTTCTATCTGTACATCATCAATCATAACACCCGCTATTCGCCCAATGAAAAACTGGCATCCTTCTGTTCTGGAAACTCTGCCAGAACAAAAATAACCATATTTGCCTTTTTTGATCTCTTTTCCACATACCGGACATTTCAGGTTCATATTTACAGGCTCATTATTGTCAAACTTTAATGAGATACGATTTTGAGCCTTATCCCAATACAATCTGGCCTCAAACTTTTTCTTATCGCTATTCTTAAAACTGATCAATTCCGTTTCCATTCCGTTCAATACTGCCTCAAGTTCTTTTTTCCTAATCGTATGTCCCATAATTTGTCCTGCAAAAAAACTACAATCATTTTCGGTACGTTCATTAAGGCTCTTAAAATTCTCACATTTAAAACCGTAACTTGTTTCAAGTATTTTCCCATGACAAATAGGACAAAGGAGTTCTGTCTGCATATCTCCTACTTCTGGAAACTTAAATTTAATATTATTTTCTGAGTCCAGATACAAAAAAGCATCAAATTTTGTTCCAGCAGAATTTTTGAAGCCCTTGATAAGATCTGTTTTCCCTTCTACTAAGAGTTTTTCTACATTTTTATCCCCTATTGCCTTTCCAGCGATCTTTCCAAGCCAAAAACTGCACCCATGTTCACGATCAATATAGTTTTCACATTTATATAAATTTCCTTGTTTTAAAATTTTCCCTTTACATTTTGGGCAGTGAAAATCTGTACTATCCCATGGCATACTGGTCAGCTCGAATTCAATTTTGTTACTTGATCTGTTAAAAATCAAATAAGCTGCGAATGGTTTATTTTTTTGTGACACAAAATCATAAAACGGGCCTGTCTTTCCTTTCATCAACATAGCTGCCAGTTCATTTGTAAGAAGCCTGTGCCCCAAAATATCTCCACTTACAGCAAATGTACAACCTTCTTTCTTATTGATATTGTTCTTACATTTAAACCCCCATTCCATTGTTTCAACTTCACCTCCACATAGTGGACATTTCAGTTTTGTGTTCCAGGAATCGAATTCTTTATATTTGGTTCGAATACTATTTGTTGCGTATTTAGAAATTTTTTTTCGAACTTCCGCTTTATTATTAACCCCATCATTTTTTATCTTATTACATGTTTCACGAACAAACTGATTAAATTCCTGTTCGAACACTTTCTTATCTTTATTTCCATTAGAAATTTCAGCCAACTGTTTTTCCCACTTGGCTGTTATTTCCGGGGACAAAAGTTCTGGGACTTCCATATTAACCACTTCATAGACCATATTACCAAGATTAGTAGGTGTAAGTATCTGCTTTGCATCATTCAAGTTAATATAGTTTAGCTTAATCAACTTACTAATTATTTCTGCACGGGTTGCAGATGTTCCAATTCCATTTGATTTAATTTGTTCTCTGAGTTCATCATCTTCTATTAATTGTCCGGCATTTTCCATTGCAATAACCATAGATCCAGAAGTATATCGTTTAGGTGGTGCCGTCATACCTTTTTTTATTTCATACGAACTTTGATATAATTGCCCTTTTTGCATGGTTTTTATATTGTCATCACCTGCATCATTCATGTATTCACCTGGTACTCCGGCTATATCATAAAAACCTGTTTTTACAAGAAATTTTTTCGACCCCCAAAATGACTCTTTATTTGCTTTTGCATTAAATTTTATTACTTCAAACTCTGCTGGAGGATAAAATGCTGCAAGGAATCTTCGGACGATCATTTCATACACTTTACTTTCTTTTTCTGTCAAATCTTTTACGGATTTTCCAGTTGGAATAATTGCATAATGATCCGTTATTTTGCTATCATCTACATACTTTCCTTTTAGTGTATAATTTTTATTTTCAATATTTAAAACATAATCCTTATATTTTTCATCAGTCTTTAAGCCTGATAAATTTATATATATCTCCTTAACGACAGCTGATGATAAAACTCGTGCATCCGTTCTTGGATAAGTTGTAACCTTTTTTTCATACAAACTTTGTGCAATAGATAATGTTTCAATAGGTGATATATGTAATAATTTGGAACATTCATTCTGAAGTTCTGCCAGATTAAACAATAATGGTGCATTTTTCTTTTCAATATTTTTTTCAACAGATGTAATTACAATTTCACGATTAAGTGATTGAATAAGATTTTTTGCATCCGCTTCCTCATTAAAGCCAAATTCTGAATACAGTTTGGGAGATTGAAAATAACTGCTTTCTTCCGTCACTCTCCATTCACAAGCAACAGATGCACCATTTGTTTCAATATTTCCCTTTATTCTATAAAAGTTTCGTACATGGAAATTGACAATCTCGCGTTCTCTCTTGACAATCATGCCCAATACGCACGTCATAACTCTACCAACAGATATAGGGACCTTATGTTTCTGCCCTGATCCAGTATTAAGCATTGGTGCATATAATATAGAAAGAAGTCGTGAAAAATTTATTCCAATCAAATAATCCGCAATTCCTCTCATGTATCCAGCATCTGACATATTTTTATACTCCACAAGTTCCTTTGCTTGTGAAATACCATTTAAAATTTCTTCTTCTGTCTGTGAGTTGATCCATACAACTTTTTCCTGTGCCTGTGCATTATGCCCTGCAAGCATTCTTATGAGCATTTGAATATATAATCCCTCTCTACCAGAATCACCGGCATAATAAATGGCGGTCACATCCGGACGGTTATACAATTTTTTTACAATTTCAAATTGTTTCCTTGTTTCAGCAATTGTTTCATACTTATATTTGTCCGGAATAAATGGTAAAGTTTCTAATTTCCATTCTTTTAACTCTTCCCTATATTTTTCTGGATATGATAATGTAACTAAATGACCTACCGCCCAGGTTACTATCCATAAATCATTTTCCATGTATCCTTGGTTTGTTTTCCCTGAAACACCAAGAACTTTAGCATATTCCTGTGCGACTGAATTTTTTTCAGCAATTATTATCTTTTTCATTATTTCTCACCTCAAAAATAGGGTAGAGGGAGAATAATTATCTCGCCCCTCCCATTGAACCGTACGTACGGATCTCGTATACGGCTCTACAACTTATATTCCAACTTTTGCTAAGTAATAGGATAAGGGATTGAGCAGACCAGCTCCATCTTTTATCCTATTTTCAAGTAAATCTTTACTGATAATGAAATTCACCACGTTCATTCCACTTCTTCTATACCACCCAAGTCTTGAATTCGCAACTTTATGAATATCTTCCTGACTGTATCCGTTTCGGTTCTTCCAGTTTAGATAACTTAGGTTTCTGTAGATGGTTTTCGGCTTCTTCCATTGCTTCATGACTATCATTCTTATTTTGTGTCTTAGCCACTGTCCAAGCTCTTCCACAAATTGCTTCATCAACCCGATTCTAAAGTAATTAATCCATCCTCGCACAATCTCATTTACTCGCTTGATTGTAACCACAAGAGGTCTTGCTATTGCTTTCCCTCTCTTCAGATATTCACACAGCTTCTTTTTAAGCTTCTTTTTCTTTTCATTGGTAGGTTTTACTTTCCACTCTCCACCGTTTTTCAGAAATGTGAATCCTAGGTATTTGCTTCGCATCGGTCTGACTACTTTCGTTTTTGTTGCATTTACTTTTAGAAATAGTTTCCGTTCCAGCCAATCACTTATGGAGTTCATCACCCGGTTAGCCGCCATTTCACTTTTAGTGAAAATTAATACATCATCTGCATACCTTGTAAAGCGGAGTCCTCTATGTTCCAGTTCTTTGTCCAGCTTGTCCAAGTAGACATTTGAACATACGACTGAAAGAGGACCTCCTTGCGGCACGCCGGTAATAGTTGCTTTTTCCAAGCCGTTTTCCATTACACCTGCTTTCAGATATTTCCGAATCAGATTTAATGTGGTACTGTCATTTACTTGTTCTCTTAGTATCTGAATTAATTTGTCGTGATTTACCTTGTCAAAAAACTGTTCTATATCTATATCCACTACCCATTCATACCCATCATTCAAGTATTCCAATGCCTGTCGAATGGCATCATGACAACTTCTTCCGGCTCTGAATCCATAACTATAGTCACTGAATATCTCTTCATAAATATCAGATATAGGCTGTGCTATTGCCTGCTGGATAGTTCTGTCAAGTGCTGTGGGTATTCCCAATGGTCTTTTCTTACCATTGTCTTTCGGAATGTATACTCTTCGGACTGGTTTCGGTATATATGTTCTGTTTCTAAGAGATGTAACGATTTTCTCTCTGTTCTTCCTTATATAATCTCCCAGTTCTTCTACAGTAACTCCATCAACACCACTCGCACCTTTATTGGCAACTACCTTTTTATAGGCTCTGTTCAGATTTTCTTTTGACAAGATCACTTCAATCAATTCCATTGTTGTTACTCCTCTGACTTATCCTAAAATTCATACATAACACCCCTCTAAGTATAAACAGTATTCCTCGGTTACGTTCCTACTTTTCCTGTCCACTCGATTTCTGGCTCATGTATTATTTTAAACATAACGATTCGTACTATAAATCATTTCAGTCCTTCGGCTTTCGCCTACTATGACATCATCTGACTCCCTCTCTAAACCTTTTTTCGACCATACCTTTCAGTATGTGAGTAGGGTCTCCCGAGGTAAGACGCTAATCTTTCGTTCCACAACCTCTTGATTTACAACTTCGGTTTACGTTTACCTTTTGGGCTTTGGTTTGTCTAGCAACCTTACCCACCTAATCGCCTTATCAAGTTTCTGTACGTAGGCTCAAGAACTTTGTTACACCACTTCCTTCATCCATACCATTACTGGTACCGACTTGTGGTTCACTACACTTGGCGGTAAATACCCGTGACTGGACTTTCACCAGTAAGATTAGTGCCATGCTCGGCACACTAGAAAAGCTGATGCTACTAAAAGCAACATCAGCCTATAATTATTCAGCTATCTAGATATATGTGAACGTACACTCTGACTCGCATTTAGTTCTTCCTGCCTCTTCAACTCTTGATCTGCACGATAAATTTCATGTCTATCACAATCATACTTATAAACATGATCTGACAGTTTATCCTTTGGTGCAATTTCACACTGATTTACATCAGTAACCATATTTTCAAGTTCTTCCACTTGCAGATCACCAGTGTTCCTTACGCAGATCATTTCATGAATTGATGATGGTAACAAATAGAAATCTTCACCCAATTGTGCTTTGACATGATCCATAAATTGATCATCCATAAAAACTGCAGCACCATTAATTCCCCTACGATTAGAAATAATATACATTTTATCTCTTTCCATATCTCCAAAAGCATTTTTCATATTAACAGGAATAACATCTGCCATATCTCTTAAGCACGGATGAAATCCTTCCGGACTCACATTTTCCAGATTATTTTTTACTAAGTGTGCCAATACATCGGCTCTCACTCCCCATTTTTCAGCCATGGCATGGCTAATAGGAATTGTAGCACAATCTGTTGCATTACTGTATTCATCAAGATATACTGAATAAATAACTGCTAAATCAGCAGCCGGGGTATATATCAGGTTTTCAAGCATTTTTTCATTTTCATCAACACAAACCACTTTTGGAACTATCAAATTTTTTACTTTTTCAAAATCAGACAGCCATCCTGTTTCAAAAGACTGATTGGGCATATTCTCTTCAATAAGATGAGCAATATGTCTTGTAATTTCTAATACCTGATTTTCTGTTAAATTACTTTCATAGTAATTATTCAAATAAATTACCGGTGCAATATTTATATCTTGGTAACTTACAATAAGTCCATCAAGATCAGCACCATTTTTGCAGATCTGTTTTAAAGTGATATCTTTAATCCGGTTTTCTGAAGTAAAGAATCGAGAAATATTCTCTTTCACCAAAAGCTTAAATTCATCATAATTCATAATTTTTTTTCTCCTTCTCTTCTTCAGATTCTTTTTTCCCCATAATAACATTTGCATATGCTGAGAATACTGCGCCTTTATTCTCTGATGTCTCCTTAGAGATCTGATAACCGTTGCACTCATACTCCATTTTAGCGTCCTCCATTCACTTTTCTATTTTGTAGATTTTTCTCTGTATCAAACTCAACTGAATATGTATCTCCACCATATTCTTCCACTGTTTTATGCACCGAATCATAAACCACGAGATTATCACATAAACGATTCTCTTTTTCTAAAACCTTCGCCACTTCCTTTGAAATTGCCGCCAGCTCATCCTCCGAAATTCCATTATCAATCGGCATACAATAAACGTAATTAACACTAATCGGTAAGATAAAAAGTTTCTCTGTATCAAAGGAATGTGCTGTCTGATCTAAGGAATCCGGATAAAACATTGCTGATGCCCCATTAAAATAAGTCTCATTGGACATTACATATATTTTTGAAATATCAAAACAATCTTCCAAAAATATATGAACTTCATCCGAATTCATATATTCAGTTATCGGCTCAACACTAACAGGGAATTCTTTGGCTGAGTTTTTCGCAGCAAGTTGAAACATTTCTTCTTTGGAAATATTCCAACTATTTAACATGTCATTTGTAACGTTAAGGCACGTAGTAAAATGTCCCGTCAAATTCTTATCCCCGATGCACAACTGTGGAAGAATAGCAAAACTGCCTTTACGAATAAAAGGAAAATTAAAAATTCGATCTGCGCTTTCTTCGTAATTGATCACCTCAATAATCAACCTCTCTGCCAAATCATTTGTTGTCATTTCTGATATTTTCATATAATGCATCCTCTCCTATCTTCGACTATGTCTATGATTTACACTTTGTTCCATATTTTCAATCACTTGATTTTCTATAGCATTCTCGGCTTCTTCATCCTCAAGAGAATGGTCTGCATCAGAATGGTTTTCTCTATATTTTTTCTTTGACTCATCAAATAAATTGATAACTTCTTCAGAAGAATACTTCTTTGATACTGTATCATAGCCACCATTTCCGTTATCAAAAGACCGCTTTGCAATGTGAGTATATACTTGTCCATCCGGTCCGTTTTTGAATAATGTTAACCGAGCCCTATTAGTTTCAGAATTAATTGAAACTCTTTCTCCTGGTACAACAATTTCATAAAATGTAGCTTTTTCCTCATTATCTTCATAGATAGGAACCGAAATGGCATATAATGGCTTGCCTTCTTTCGTTTCAAATCTACGAAGTAATCTATCCGATATTTCCGTAGACACAAACAAATCTTTTACTTGGCTACGTTTAACCGCTTTATCAATGCATTCTTTCAAAACTGCACTGCTCAAATACAATTTTTCATTAGAATATGATCCATCATTCTGTTTTTCGCTGTGTCGAAGTTCAACCAGGTAATCTTCCGTTGTGTCTAACTTTTTCTTCGGAAAACCAAAATAACTCATATTATCATCCCGATCAGATTTCTTAAATTGTTCTGCAGCAATAACAAGACTGCACCATATCTCTTTATCAGAATTTTCAGCAGGAACCGGTATCGAAATCGAAATATAATCCTTCCCCTTAGAACTGAATTTTCTCCCCCATGAAGTAGGAACCGTACAATTGTAAAATCCATGATTTTCAGCATATTCTTTCTTCTGTTCATCATATGCAGCTTTCAAATCTTCAATTTTCCAGGTGCGGGTATATCGTTCATATTTTTCCTCATTCGGAGCAGTGTCTGGAACATTTTCTTTACGCTTACTGTAATGAATTTCAATTTCTGTTCCCTCTGGTCTTACAAAATAAACCCGGTTCGGATCTTCCTGCTTTACTTTGATACTTTTTATTGGATAAAAAAAAGTACCATCATTTGGAGCCAGAACACGTGCATAATCTTTATTCGTCTTATCACTATGATAAAGATTCTTTGTATCTACCTGTTTTTTGCTGAGTTCAATGGTAACATATTTTAAATTTTCTTCGGACATATGCATTCCTCCTCATTCCATCAAGAAACTTTTTGCTATGTTCCAATCATATACCATTGGCCATCTATTAATGTTATGGTAAAATCATTCTTTTTCATAAATATGTTGATTTTAGTACAAAAAAGAAAGTCTATGCATGATAGACTTCCTTAATCGTTGATTAATTATTCTGTTGTTCAAACTGTATTACATACACATCATAGCAATTTTATAATACTCCTCTTCATCAATACATAAAAAACCATTCTCGCATACTTTTTTGTATGTATTAAATAACATTTGCAAATCACTTACAACTGATAATTCAATGGATTTTTTCCTACCTTTTTCAAACGCTGCATCTGTATCTCCAAATTCAGCCTGCTCAACCACAAACACATTTGTAAAGTGCTTTGTTCCATTCACATCATTAAAAATATGATTTTTCATTCTGCCTTTACAAATTATTTTGGATCCCTTAACAAAATTTGCATTAATCATAATTGCCGCTTCTCCAAATGCCACACATTCAAAATAATCAATATTAGTTTCTTCCATCTTATAATCCTGTGTCGCAAAAACCCCATCAACAATCGCAACGGTAAACAAACATATCGACACTTGCTGTTCCTCTATCTGTAATAATTTTATCTTTGGAATCGTGCATACACGTCCACTTAATACTGTCATATTCATATACAATACCCTCTTACTCATAAAATATTTTAATATATTTACCAATTTCATCAGCCGACATAGTTGGTTTAAACATCCGCCTTAATAAAGTAACATTAACAGAGCTAATATGCTCTTTTAAAGGAAGCATTGCTTTAATTTGCGAAAGATCATAATCATTTAGTAAATCTGTTACTACATCATCACTAAATGAAACAATTTCCGGATTTTCACTGTCTTTCTTGCTGTAGTCTCCCTTTTTCTCTTTAAAAACAGATATTTGTTCCCGCAAATCTATTCCATCATCTTCTTCTGGAGATATATATAATGATTTATTCAATTCACTTTCACCGCTACCACGCTCTTGCAACTCTTCTAATAAGTCATCAGAATTCAATACATTTTGATCATTATTTTTTTCAAAAGATACTTCAGCCAGGTCAATAACTTCTGAATCAAACAATGTTTCTTCTTCATTGTCTTTCAATTTTCTGCTACGCATTACAATTAAGAAAAAAATTACTTCAAAAGCAATAAAACCTAAAATCATAGTTATCGGCGTGTATTGATTAAAATATTTGACAAACGGTTTTTTTAATACCATACCGGCTCCAGTTAACACATCTGTACTGTTATCCTGCACATATCCAATTATCGCAGCAATTAAATAGCCTAAATATATAAATAAAATTGAACCACATACCCCGGCAATAATTAAAATTATATTTTCATGTCTATCATCCTGTTTATTCTGCATAACGTATGTACCCCTTCACCATTTTATGCTGACACTGCAGTACAAAAACTGCATATTTCATTATCACTTTTCCGTCCTGTCACAAGTCTATACAAATCAACTCTCGATAGTTCCTGATTATTTTTCATAGCCGATTTAACAGCTCTCACTGTATCCTGCTCATAATCATTTTCCATCAATTTGATAAAAATTAAGTTATCCTGTTCTGCGATAGATTTATTGGCAAACTTTTTTTCAAAATGTCGGGCAATAAAATTCATAAAAAAATTACTGTACTTTTTGACTTCATTTTTATTATTCTTAATCTCAATTAAATCTGAAGGATCATAATCTAACTCCTCTGGTTCTGGATCAAATTCTGATTCCGGCGGAAACGATTCAGTAATTTCATTTTCAACGTCAAAATCATAACCATATTCAGGTTGTTGTTCAATCGCTGAATAATCTGTTTGTACTTGATCCATACTCTCCTGGGGAATTAAAGATTCTTTTAACTGACTTTGTAACTCACTAATTTTAATATTTAAATCAGTAATGATGTCTGTATTCATAGTTGATTCTTGGAGAAGTCTTTGATATTTAAGAGATAATTCCTCTGTTTGCTTTTGTATTGTCTCGTTTTCAGCCGTCAAAATATCATTTATGCCGCTTAATTGCTCTATCATACTTGATTGCGAAGCATATTTTTTTTTCGCAATCTCAACGGATAAATTAAGTTTTCTTATTTCTTTTCTTAATTGTTCGTTTTCCGATTTGCAGTTTATTAACACCTGTTTATCAGAAACAGACTTTTCCAACATGCTTTTTTGTTCTGTTCGAACACTATCCAAATCATTAAGGGCTTTATCCAGACGATTATTAAGCATATTGTTTTCTTCAATCAAATGTTGAATATATTCTGTTTGTGGTATTTCCCGATCAAAATTTTCATCGAAAGTATTAGATATTTCTTTTTTCACCAATTCAGCAAATTTTTCAATATTATCTGATTGCTTTTCAAATTGATATAACTTATCAACTTTGATTTTCTTCTCGAAACATTCCTTTAAAATATCAAAATAGTCAGATACGTTTCCCCTCTGGTCGCTCAGAAATCCAGCAAAATAAAACCATTCTACATTTGCCTTGTGATCCAGGAAAAAGTTATAAACAACAGAATCACTATCTGATATTGAATCATAATATTTAAAAATAGCATCCAAAACTTTTAAATCTGGATTTTCCTGATTTAATAAACGTAGCGTAAACTCACTTAACTTATGCCTGCCTTCTGCATTAGCTTTCTCTGCAAGAACCTGCAAACGTGATCGATATTCATTTAGTGTCAATTCTGTCATATCGATTACCCCCTGATGTCATCATTGAAGACCAACGGATACTCTTCTTCTTTACGCTCATTCATCGTGAGATTTTGCAACTCAAAAATTTTTTGATTAATTGCTGCACGCTGCATTTCTGTTTTTTCCGAATTTTGAATGCGCCGATTTAAGTGAGCGATTTGAATATGGAGCTCATTTATTTTTTCCTGTTGGCTTGCCATAACATGCTGCTGAATTTTCATCAATGAAGTTAAACGTTCATTTTCTTGATCTTTAAATTCCAAAGCATGTACAACCTCTGTTGAATAGGCCATTAGTTCTGATGTTATCAACTGAAGTTTAGCCACAATTTGCTTGAAATTCTCATCAACAGAACGAACCTCATCATCCGTTTCTTCCTTTCTGCTCATTACATTGATAAGGTTCTGAAACATTTCAGTCACATTGGAATTTTTTGATTGATAATTTTCTTTTTTCTCAATCTCAATTTCATGCTCCGGTTCAACTTGAGATTCTGATTCTGTTTCTAATTGAGTCGTTTCGGCTACTGTATCATTAGTTTCCGACTCATAATTCATAATTTTATCATACAATATTACTTCGTCAGATTCTGTTTCAAAAAAGGATTGTATCTGTTCCAACGACATATCCTTTTCAACTGCTTCGTCAAAAATAATGAAAAAATCGTCAACCGTTTCATACTCGCCTTTTTTTCTTAGGTATGAATCTATCCATTTTATGTGCTCCGGCGAAATTTTTATATTACACATGATCCTCGATAAATTAAACATATATCTTTGATTTTGATTGAATTCTGTAGCATTCGCAGCAATATAAGTAAACACATCTTGACGCACTCCAAGCAATGGATCTTTTTGCAACGTACTAATCAAGAAACGATATAATACACTATTATTTTCTTTTAATTGAACAAACATTTTTTCCACGTCCGGATTTTCTCTATCTCTGAGAGATAAGAGTACCAATTTATTCTCCATAGGAATCACCTCATTTTCCTTTTTCTTAAAATTATAATAGACCTCAATAATCATTTTGATATAGAAAAAACAACAAATAGGAAAAAAATTGTGGTAAACCGCTCATAATTTTCTTACTCTATTGCATCATCAGTGATAATTGTTTCATTTCCAAAATCATCATAATTGTCAGCCCCTACATCGCCTTCATCTGTCGGTTTATCATTTTGATCTTCCGATGCATCATAATCAGAATCTACACTATTTTGTTCTTCAGAATCATTGCTATTGTTATCTTCATCTACATTTCTTTTATCTACACCAGTGGATGGATTATAAATCAAATTGTCATTTTCATCATATAAAATAATTGGATCATTCCAATTGATATTTTCGTCATATTCTTTTCCATTATATAAAGCTTCATCATTTTTAGATACATAACGGAACATTCCAATTCCATCTACATAATAATATCCAGTCTTAAACCAATTAGGAATAGGTATTTCGATACAATTACTATGCAAAAACTCATAATCATATGTAGTAAAGGATTCCATCAAACCAAGTGTATGCACATTCGCAGTCATTTCGAAATCCTGATATATTGTTCCTGTATACCATTCACAAATATATTCTTTGTTTTTAACAAGATTATTTACTGTACCATCATCAGATACATTATCTTCTCTAATTTTAGTTCCACCAATCTTGTCTAAAAATAAATTAGACACTGCTGAAAAATTTTCATTCAACTGATTAGCATCTGAATCTCGACACACATATCCATTGAATCCCTTACCATCTTCATTACTGATATGATAATGCCCACTATCATCACCAATCATATTTGCCACACCAATTGTATATCCATAATCTGCAAAGCGCTCCCATTCAATTCCGTTATAGGGTACATAATTAGATGACACATATAACAATTTATCTCCTGGATATAAGGTAGGGATATCCTGATCCATATCTCCGGTAAACCAAACGGTATGTGTTACAAGAGAATCTTTTCCCCAATTCACAATTCCAGACGGGCATAATTTAAATACATCCGTTTCAGCTGGTTGCGTTAAATCTTTTGTTATATCATTCGTTTTCGGATTATGCCATACATAGTAACAATTATCCCCCAGATCGTCCACTGTGGAAGTAACACTTTTAGTTTGATTGTTCTGACTGAATGTTTCTAATGTTATTCCACCTGTAACAATCATTATTACAATAAAAATAACAATTCCCACAACAATTAGGAAAAAATACAGTTTCTTTTTTTTCATACATTTTTACTCCAAACTTCTATATAATATGCTTCTGGAACAGTATGATGAAGTTCATCCTTTTTCGTAGATTTTACAATCATCACTAATACAATAAAAATAAAAATAGCTATTATAACCCCTATTCCAATTTTTATAAGCAGCTTTTTTTGTGCCTCATCTGACATTTTTTCCTGCTGTTTTTTTCGGAGTTCTTCTTCTTCCCGAATTTTTGCGGCTGAATTATGAAGTTGTTCAAGATCTTCAACAGGTCTTGAATAATACGCTTTTGACGGTTTAGAAATCAACAATTTTAAATATCGTACTAAAGATAAATCTTCATTGTAATTACAGCCAAACATTACACCGATCAAAAGTGGTATAAAGGTTAAAAAAACACTAACATTTACACCAATATTGAATATAAACGTTCCTATCAAATTACCTCCTACTGCAACCACTATCCCGCCTACAAATATTACTTTTTGTGCCAATGATTGATAATTTAGATATGTGATTCCCATAAAAGCATCCGTGTTGATTTCCTCAAGATTGACATTTCTATTCATTGATGCCATATTATCACCTCTTTCATTCGTTATAAAAATCTTGCAATTGTGCTATCAGTTGCTTTTACTAACCCTGCAATAATTGTTGGTGTTACCATATTTTCAACAGCTATAAAAAGTACCTTTGTATTGATTGATGCATCATCTGGTGGACTAATAAATCCACCATTTGTTAAAGCAACACCAAGTTTTACACTAACAACCATAAACGCGCCACTGAGGCAGAGTCCAAAGAAAGTTTTAATATAACTTGTTGAAACTCGCTCTGCCTCATGTGATCCAGATGCCATCGCAACAGTAATGCTTGAGAAGGGCAGTATTACCAAAGGTTTTAATATGCGTTGATATGCGCTATTAATAATGGAAACACATGCAGCCACAATCACTCCAAGAGTTACGATTGCTGCGATAAAAAACAATAATCTTGTCATCGCTATGTCAAGAAACTCTTTAGCAAAAGAAATCAAATCTGAACCAAAACTGGTAAAATGAATTTGAGTGGTTGGAGATAAATTGCTCACCTCTGTAATAATATCCTTCAGATTATCAGACATTTCCATTTTGTAAGTTGCACTCGCGTTACTTGCCACTTTATCTGTTAATCCATCTGCGATCTGCATAATATATCCCATAACATCCCATAGATTTACAAGTACACCTATCATAACGCAGAATTTTAAGACATCATTCAAAAATTTTTTTAGTTGTTGTTCCGGGGCTGTGGAAATTACCTCTTTACAAATTGCAATCAAGAAAAATACAGTAGCTATAGGAATCGCAATGTCTGATATTGAATCAAATATTGATTTACATGTGCTATACACATCACCATTCGCGGCTGTTGGCGATGTGGTAAATAGTGTCATAGCAATTTCAATCAAACTATTCCATATACTATACGCTGCATTAAATATATCTTCTGTCATATTGTCTCCTTTTCGATAATATGATAAAGTCAAACAAATCTATTAACTTCTTTTTCCATGCAATAGAGTGCTAACCTTGTAAAATTCCAAGAATAATTGAACCACCAGCCATAATAGCACCGGCGCCAATAGTATATAGAGCAGCATACTCTCCATTTTGATCCTTTTTCTGGAATGATTCTGCAAACTTTACAATTCCATATATAAGTATAACTCCTCCGAACGCCCCCACTAATGCCAAAATAACCGTTTTTAAATTGTTAATCGGATTAAGGTATGAAGTATTGCCTTTAGGATCAGCATATACTGGAATAGGACATAGAATATATGCAAACACAACCGCATTAACTATAGCCATCGTCGTAGCTGATACAGCCTGTTTAAATTTTTTGCAACCGTCTTTTACTTTCTTAAAAATATTTTTTACCATGTTAATTTCCTCCTGTGTTTTGTTTTTTCATGTTTGCCAGTCTATGAGCAAACATCTGTATTTCATCAACGGCCATATCTTCATTAAAATACTTGATAAGATTGTCGTAATCATATCCAGCCTTAACCAATTCCATCAAAGCATTTATCTGTTTGGGTTCGAAACCACTATTTCTTAACCTCTGAATAACTATGATCTGTTCATCAGAATACTGATCAAAGTCGATTGTATTTTTTTTATCCTCCTCAATGATCTGATTTCTGTTTTTTACAATATTTCTCCAAAATTCATTTGTTCCAGCATTTTTCCCCGGAATTTTCTTACCATGCTCTTTTAAAACAATCAGTGAATCTAACTCCATGTCATCAAGGCTAATTATTTGAATTCCCGCATCTTCACACTGCTTCAGATAAATCTCCGCTGCTTTGTCAGATTGAAAATCAGGAAGTTGTTCGTAGATTGATTTATCGTAATCATACTCTTTCATTGTTACATCAATCTTTTTCTTTACAACATACGGGTTTTTACGTGTTAAAAGAGGACATAAAACGCTATTCTGAAGTTGCACCTTGTTAACCCAAAGAGGATCCGCACCTTTTACGTTGATTGCACATGGCCCATCTTTCGCCATGCCATAAATATCTTGCGCGGGAAACAAATAATGTTCCATGACATCTTCATTTTCAGATGAACTTCCCTGTCCCCCTCTGGTCAACCCTGTTGTCTGCTTATGTATAGTATGCTTACCAAATTCTTCGGACAAAGTTTTACAGCTATCCTCATCTGGACCACCAAGAATAATTGTTGTTGACATATTAGCTCTTAAATTTTTGTCCTGATCATTTTGCGGAAACTTATCTTTATATTGCAATAAATTCTGCACAATAATTACAACACTGATACCTCTCGATCTCATCGTAGAAGTTAATCCCACAAAAGAATCTGGAAGTGTTACGTTTGCAAATTCATCCATCAAAAGAGTCAAATGATTCGGTAACGTCTGATGCAATGAAGGATCATTTTTTGTTAATGAATAAATCTTATCTATGAATAACGCATAGATCATAGATGGAATCCAGTCAAAATGTCTGGTATTTTCAGATGTCAGCATGTAAAGTATATATTTTCCTGTAGGTGATCTCTTTATAGATCGTCCACGTCCAAATGTCTCGACAAAATTCAAATCATCATTTGAAAGCAGATCTACTACACAATCCAATTTCATAAATTTACAATGTGCATCCAGCGACGAAACGATAGATGATGCTGTTTCCTGGGCATTTGTATAAATTTTTTCAACATCCCGGAATCCCTTCAATTCTTTTCCATCGTGATCTTCTTTCCATTTATTATTTGCTCTAATAAATCGCTGCATCAGACAATCCGGATCAGATATGTCAATTGCTCCTGTCTGTGGATTTGCACGAACAGTATCACAATTTAGAAGTTCTACAAAATTTTTCCAGTTCTTTTTAGATCTTGGATATGTGTAATGCATCAAGTAAAAGATTGCAGTCAATAACACCTGTGCCATATCCTCAAAAAATTGATCACTGGTTGAAGCATCTTTACTTTTTGTTGCCTTGAACAAAATCTCACATAAACTTAAAATATCCGATTCTGTCTCAATATAATCAAATGGATTAAAATGATGGCTGTTTGTCATTCCTGCTTCCGATTCGCAATCAATCACAAACACTCCATAACCGTTATCTTCCATAAACTGCCCAGTCTGTTGCGATAATTCTCCTTTTGGATCTGTAACAACAAAACTTCCCGCTAATTGTGATAAAATTGCCTTAACAACTCGAAATGATTTACCAGTACCTGGTGGTCCAACAACCTCAATGTTTAGATTAGATGTCAATTTATTATCTATATTCAAATAAACACCTTCACCTAACCAATAATTATGTGTATTCACATAAACCGGTTCTGCGGGTTCTGGAAGATCACCAAAATTAATCTTTACCATATATTTTTGTTCATGATTGCCAAACTTTTTTGTAAAGTCAGCTGCAGTCCCCCACTTTGCGTCTCCATACTCGCGCCCTGAAAATGGATGTTTGAATTTTGTAATATCTACCAGATACGCAAGTGTCCATACAAACTCAAACAGAAAAATTACCATTGGAGTTTCTCGCGTGAACCCAACTATAAAATGATGCTGTTCAAATACAAAAATATAAAAATTATTAAACCATTCCGATAAAGAACATTCCGGAACCCAGGCTGCACCAAATAACATAGCTGCGTAAAGCACTACAACAAATCCAATAACATAACGGACAAGCTTTTGTTTGGGAGTATCTTGCTCATTCATTACCATATTTCCCATAAACTACCTCCGTCCCATTGGTTTGTTATGTGTAATGGAATTATCTTTTGTGATTCCAGCCCGTTCTCCAAGAACTTCCTTGATCTTCTCCTGAGCCTCCTTTGTTGTAATACTGATCTGTGTAGTCGCTCTGTCTGTCTTTTTCACAAACGTAACATCAGAGTCATTATTGATACAAAACTTAGCCATTCCGTTATTAGTCATTCCCTCGCCGAAAATTTTTGAAAACGTAATACTTTCATCATCAGAAAGGCGCATACATAATCGTCCATTTTCACGTGTAAGCATCTTTGGATCACATATAAGTTCTACATCTTCATTTCTAACGGTTGCAGAAGCAAAACCTTTGTTTTGTTCGGAAACAACATTCATAACTTCGCGTTCAGCTTCTGCCGATTGAAAAACCTCTTTTCCCTCCCGTAACTGTTTTTCAACATTTTCCTGCGCCGGTGACTTAATTTTTCCATGGTACTCCAGGTAAGCATTCAGTTTTTCTTCTGTATTAAATGCCCTGCACTCGGTTTTCTCCAGTACACCTGCTTTATCCATCAGCTTTGGAAGTTCTGTCCGGTTCCACTTGTCTTTTGTCATATCTTTGTCCGAACATCTGTAAACCTCACCATTCTGAGTTTTAAGTGCATATTTACTATATGCAACTCCTGTATCCTGATCGATTCCAAAGCTTCGGGTAATTATTGCTCCTGTATCTGGTACATAAAACATATAGTTACTTTTCGGAATATAGTTCTTGTCGCGGATCGGCTGCAAACTCTCCTTTGCACTAATCTTTGCCCCAATTTCCACTCCCTTTTCATATTCAGCCGTAGCAATCTCCGGATTCTTTTCAAAGTCAGTCCCCTCTGACTGCCGGATATAATTCTGAATTGTCATTGTGGTATCATCTTTACTTGCTACTTCTTCACCATAATCCACCCATTTTGATGCTTCGCTTTTTGCCTGTTGCAGATTCTCGATCTTTGTTTCCATCTGCTCACGTTCTTCATCGCTTTTACAATTGAGAAGTTTTTCCATTTCCTCCTGGATATGTTTATCATATCCGGATACAATTTTTCGGTCCTCCTCCAATCGCTTGCCAGACACCGCTTTGTAAATCTGTGACCATACAATGGCCTCCTGTGCTGGAATCATAATAGGTGTCAATCCATCGTTAGGTGTAAAATCAATAGTTTTTGCAAAATGTAACCCTTTATCAGTTGCCAATTTAATCACTGCATCAAAGTCCACCGCTCGGATGTCAAGTGCCTGTGGAGGATTTCCTTCGCTCAATTTGAAAATATCGCCAATTGATTTTTCGCCGGCACTGTGCAGATCATTATCTGCTTTCTTCTCCTTTCTTTCTGCCATTTTTTTCTGACTCGAACGAATCAGTGACCGCAATGCCCTGGCTAAAAACTCCGCAACCTCTAAAGTTGCTTTGAATACCAGCTTGACACCATCCACTTCCATAGCTAATACCTGTGCTATTTCATCTGCCATAAATCTACCTCCTAAATTTGATACAAATAATTTTAGCAAGAATGAAATATGGTTTTGTTTTGAAAAAAGACACAATTTACATGAAATATTGCATTTAATCAACATTTAGAGGGAAAAGGGGATGTCTACATATATACAGACAATATAGGAACAAGAATTGCGATTTCATACATAATTTGATATAATTTCTTATGTACTTTATTAATATACTTACCAAGGCGGCCGGTAGGGCGGCCATATCATCCGCTTCTAGTCTTGTGGAAGGGGATGGTAACATGGTTACATACAGTGATTTATTCACCTTTGTGATTATGATATGTGCTATTATCACATTAGCCAGAAATGGCAAAGATAGAAAATAGCCGCCCTGCTCTCTGGTAAAGATAAGGCGACTATTTCAGTTAACTTAATTCACCGAAGCGGATAGGTTTGAGCTATCTTATCGGCTGTCTTGTTAAATATATTATACCTATCATTAAAGAATATTGCAACCCTAATCTTTTATAGTGAGCTGTCCCCACTACAAAGGTCTACTGATATTTACTATATTTGATGTTCTCACATCCCCATATACAACCCCCCATTTCGTTCCACGCGCTTCTACCATTTTATCAACCCCGTTTACTCTGCCTACATATATAGCGACGTGATAAATTCCCATATATCTACCATTATTAGAATTCCCATAAAAAATCAGATCCCCTGGTTTCAAATCTCCAGTTACCGTCTTACCTGCGTTCATCATTGCATGGCATTCTTCAGCAGCAGAATATGCCCCATTATTCGATATATTTACACCAATACTTCGATATGACCGATATGCCAATGAAGAACAATCAAAAATATTCACGTTGCAATTACCATGGTATTCCTGATCATAGGCACATCCTACTTTTGTTAAAGCATAGCGTAACACCTGCTCCTGATCTGAGTTGAAATCATCATAATTATCATACAATGCCTGCATAATATCTTCTATTTGATCATCCGTCAGATTGCTGTATACATAACCGTCACCTGTCACATCAACATTATCATAAGTTTCATCACCACCATCTGATCCTAAAAGACCACCAACAGCAGCAAACGTAGACATTGTAATCGTAATAATCAAAAAAACGAAACAAATAGGAATAAGTAACGGTGTAAGAAGCGAACTGAGAACCTTTAACATCGATAACCCTATTTTTTTTGCTATATGTGTTGCTGACTGCTTGAATGTATTAATGACTGTCGTAAGTAAACCTGCACTTCCATCTTTCAGAAGATCACCCGATGTCTGCCCCGATAAATCGCCGATCTGATTCTGGAGATCTTTTTTGCTTTCGAGCATTTTCGCAACAGCTGTTCTGGTTGCAGCTTTCTTTACTTCTTTTCTTTCGCCCTTTTTTGCTGCTTTATACTGTGATCTGCTCTGTTCAAGTTTTTCCTGTCTGGTCATTGGATTATCAGGCTCAAACTTCGATTGGGATTGTGGCTGATGTTGTTTATTTTTCTCCATTGCAGGAACCGTTTGCCCATTTTCTTCAGCCTTTGATATAAATAGAATTTCCTCTCTGGATTTTAGCCCTCGTTCTCCAAATTTTTGTTCAATCGGCACAACAAATGGATGCCGGTCATCTGAAAACTGTCCGTTTGTCTGCTTAAAATAATCTTCAACATTTCTACTAGCTTCAGCTTTCTCCTTTTTCTTATCTATCTCCTCTTTTTTTTCTTCCTGTAATTCTTTTTTTAATTGTTTGATATTTTTTTTGGTTTCCTTACGGATGTCTTTATAGCGATAAGATGTTCTTAAATGATCTTTGGCGTTATGTAAAAAAATAGTTTCAGCCTTTTCATCCGCGAAAGATGCCAGGGCTTCATTTTCATCTGACTTAAAATAATCATGTGCATTTTCTGCCTTATCACCAAATAGAACAAGTTTATTTATAAAACCTTTTGTGTCGGTTCGCTCTCCACCCTTGTTCAATGTGATTTTGCTTTTAACTTGTCCCTTTTTATCAAAAGATGCTACTATCTTTGCACCGCCACCAGCATCCGTTGTATATGTTTTTTTGGCAGTTTTACCATTCGCAAACGGAGTCTCATCCCGAAATACATACTTCTCTGATTTATCTTCAAAATCAAAATGTATAAATTCATCTTTTTGAAGTGAAGAATCCCTTTGTGTATATTTTGTATGCGTCTGTAATAGAGGCGCATTATGTAAATGAGGTGTTTTCGCTTCCTTTTTATTGCTCACATAACTATTATTTTCTGTATCATTTGGTTCTAGATTTTGCTTATCATATTTTTTCTGTTCGGTCCTGTTGTCTTTAGGATTAACTATATTATAACCATATTGATTTACAATCTCAGGTGTCTTTCCTTTGAAAGCATGATCCTGAGATCGGTTCCTTGTATTATCTGCTTTTTTTGAGGAAGAAAAGGCTTCTGTTTCATTTTTAAATTTGTCAAACGCTTTATCATCAGAAAAAGTTGACATTCATATTCACCTCCAGAGATTTGCGCCAATTTGGCGCAAACAAATTTAAATAGCAGAATCCTGATTATATCCATCCGTATTTACATATTTATATAAATCACATTTATCGCTCATACGCATATCAAACGGAACCGTAACCGGTCCCATTTTTAAAAGGCCAGTACCTTTCGATGCTCCTTCGACGAAATTAAACATAGCCGGACTAATAGAAGGAAGAAACTCTGCAAGTTTTTTTCGATCAATCGTAGACTGGTTTAGCATGGCAAAATACTCTGTATTACTTAAAATGGCAGCCAATTTATCAGAATTTGGAGACTTATTCAATAAATCCGTCATATTCTGGGTGATTCCTGTCATGGAACCATGTAGCTTGCCAACCTCCTTCCACAATTTAATCACATGATCTGCAACTGCTGGTATTCCAAGTAGTTCGTGAAATTCATCTATGTATACATTTGTCCAATTATTTTGTTTGAAATTCTGCACAATTTTCGAACGGACTATTTCAAGCATGACGAGCATACACGTCACATGTAAATTCTGTTTAATTCCGCTAATATCAAATACAATCAATTTCCTATTAAGATCAATATTGGTGCGGTGATTAAATAAATTAAGCGATCCATTTACAAAAATTTGCATGTGAGCAGCCAACTTTTGTGCTATCGAATCATCATCCATATCTTTTAATTTCTGATAAACATCCTGTAGCATTGGACTGTATTTTCTTTCTTGCTCCTCATGAGAAAGATTGGATGCAAATGGTAGGACTGCCTCATTTTTCTTCATATAAGAAGGTACACTGAATTCTGTAATCTGTTCTGACTCTCCGTTGATTTTTTTCCGCATTGCATAGTTCTCAGAATACACCTGTTCTATTACTTTATTCAGAATACCCATTTCTTCCGCATCAATATCCCTTCTCATACAGCTGGATAATAATGTAAGAATAAAGTCTGTTTTCTCTGAAATTATTTCTTGAAGAGTTGCATAATCAACATCTTCAAAATTAACATCCATGGGATTTACATATACTTCCTTTTGTGTATCAAATGAAACCACCGTACCATTTACTCCCGGTGCATGTGCAATCCCTTTATATTCATTTTGTGGATCAATAATTAAAGTTTGATCCTCCGGATGTAAACATCTATTACTAATAATTTCACATTTTGCAAATAACGATTTTCCGTATCTAGTTTTTCCTAAAATCATTCCATGAAAACTATCGAGCAATTTTCTATTTGCAATAATAGGATTTTGACTCAATTTATTGATTCCATAATACGTTCCATCCGGATCATTTAATTCCTGAGTTTTAAATGGCATATACATTGCCTGGCATGGTGCGGAAAAATTTGTCACTCTTTTAAATTCCTGCACACCGAACATAAATGTGGAATTTAAGCCTTCTCTTTGCTTATCAAAGCATTTTTTTACTTCAAAAGATTTTACCCCTCCAATCGCTTCTATCTGATCTGTGATGTCTACCATTTCTTCATAACTTTTTGCTAAAAAAGCAATCAACACAGTTGTATTAAAAAAATGATCATCACCAGTTTCCACCTGTCGAGAAAGTTCAATTAAGGAATCCTTTTCCGTTAATAATTTATCACTTGCATCTGCCAAAAAATCATTATTATTTCGATTTCTCTTTTTTTCATTCTCAATTCGCAAACCAACAGATGAATGTTTTCGAATAATTTCCTGTTTATATCCAGATAGATCTAATAGCTCAGAGTTTACTGTGACATAATTAGTAGAGTTAATTTTAGCAAGTTCGGACAATGTATCCGATTCTAACGATTGTGCATGCCTTGAAATATACATCACGCGACCATAACGATTACCATTAAGGATAAAATAGTCATTGTAAAAGACTAACGATTCCGGACTGACAATATCAATCCAATCTTTATTCTGTTTCATACAACTTTGCCAATCAAACTTGTAATTTGTATGAAGTCCCGTATGTGTAAAATTATACCAAATCTGCATTCTCTCATTTAAAGATACCGGCTCTAACGAAGATCCAGCCATTCCATTGATTCCAATCTGAATTAAAGTACTGCTCAAAGTTGCTTCTACGCTAGCCAATGCATTTTTTGCTTCACGAATATTTTTTGCTTCTACAGTAAGAGTTAGATAGATTGTTTGATACAATCCCTGCTTTGCATCTGTAACCTTTTCATTGATTACTTCATTAAAAGCATCGCAAAGCATATCCATATCATCACCACGTTTCTTATACAGAATACGCTTGCTAAATGCGCTTTCATCTACATATTCATCCGCTACTGTATATGAAAACCGACAATTGATACTATTGAGTACCTTGCTGAAATTGATAATTATCGTTTTCTGTTCGAGATCTGTTACCCCAGCAAAGTTAATATCCGACAGTTTAAATAATTTAGAATACTTTTCATTATTAAGAACAAAAATTCCAGATTCATCAATTGCTTTTACTGGAAATAATTCTTCCGTTGATTGAGGGTTAATATATAAAGGTTCATCATATTGTTTTGTTTTTCCATACTTTGTTGTTATAAATGCCATAATCTTTTCTCCCTACATAAAAAGACTGCTAATAGTTTGTATATCTGCGTTCTGCATAGAATGAAAATCTCTCATTCCAAGTGAACTTGTGCTCAGGTAAATTTCCTTGGCACGGTCCACTGCCGGCATAATCAATATATTCTTACTATCATAATAATCGAAAATAAATTCAGCCAGCTTTTCCAGTTGTTCGGAATCATTCCTAATGGCTATAAGGAAATAACTCATGTTCACAATATTCTCTTTATCTGCTTCATATTTTTCATTACAATATCTACGATTTAAGACCAACTGATAAATTTCTTTATCTTCAGGTGAATAACTTTGAAAATCAACACATATCTGATAAGTTGCCTTTTGCTTAGCAAACATTGTTGTTACATCCGGCATCTCATCAGGATAAGCTTTTCCAATACACACAATTCCATAATTTCCATCAACCGAAAAACTTCCTATTCCTCTATCTTTACAGGTATCAAAAAAATGTAGCCCTGTTTTTGAGGTAAATAATTGACCTGTATCTATTTGTTGCATTCTCCCGGAATAGTTCCAAATAATATAACTAAGTAAACTATCTAATGTACAGGTCTGTATATCAATATTCAAGATTGAAGTAATTTCCATCCGGAGTTTGTTTTCAAATTCTGTAATCTTTTTTCTTGCTTCATAATATGTTTCTGCCTCAAAGTTCACCGTCATAAACATATAGTTACCTAATTTATCCCCATTATTTTTCAAAATCTGGGTGAAGCGTATTCTATTGTGGAATCCATTACATAATGCCTTGATCAATTCATTTTTTTTATTTTTCAATACTGCCGGACGAACAGTATATACTTTTTTATACATTTTATCCTCACACAAAAAAACATTATCCTGTTCCTGTACTGCCAGAATACCTATTTCTTTTTGCACTGGACTTGAAAGATATTTTAAGGAATTATTGATTTCCCTAATTTTACGTTCTTCCTGTTTTCGCTTCATTTTTTCTTCATTCATAAGATAGTCCTTCCCATTTGCGCCAAATTGGCGCAAATATCTCATTTTTATTATGCACACGGTTTAAGATGATCTTTTTTATTATAAACTTTTAAGTATTCCAATCGTTGCATTGATGTATTCCACCCATCAATTTCCAATATTTCATCAATGCTGAAATTACTCATATGTATCAGCGTAAACGGTGTTGCTGTAAGCATTTCCTCCAATGTTTCCATAGAATAATCTGATACATATCTTGCACACTGTGCAAGACGTATCACAGATCCGGCAGCTGAATTGCTATGTATCGTTCCAAAGAATCTAGCACCTGTACTCATGGCTGTGGTAAAGCAATTTAGAGCTTCTCCTCCCTTAATCTCTCCAATTACAAAATTGTCAATATCCTGTAACAAACCAAGTCTAAGTTCATCTTCTAATGTATATTCGATTTTTTCATTTGGACGTTTAATTTCCATGGTATGTTCAAACTGAATTTGAGGATGCACATTAGAATAAAGCTCGTCCGATTCTTGTGATACAAGGACCGATTCATAAAATGGGATTAAATCAATCATATTATTTAACAATGTCGACTTTCCCGATCCTCCTCTGCCAGAAATCAAAAAACCATATCCTGATACAACACGATCTTTCAAATACAAGATCATTTCATCATCAAGCATCCCTGCTTTTTTGAGATAATCCCATGTATATTTATGTTTGGGCATTTTTCGTATATGAATATTATGCGTTTCCGTGGATACAATATGTTTCAGTTCGACATCAATTCTCAGATAAAAATCATCCACACCCTTCCGATCTGTGCAATGCTGCAACGATGATTCCTCATTCATCGTCAAACGATGAATACGCATTATTCTATCAAACCAGTTATTAAAATCTTCCTCACTCTCAAAAGAGAGATCCGTAACATAACGTTTGCCATTTGCCTTGCAAGTGATCTGATTCCACTTATATATCTTAATATCCGAAACATCCGCTGCTTTAATTAATGGTGTTAAAATGTAATAGCCAAAGACACATTCCTGAAAAAGATCTAATAATATTGTTTGTGCTGCATCCCCACAATTGTGATTATTTTTCAAAAACTCTTTTGCTTTATTCATAAGCATAATAAAGTCCTGCTCCGTACCTTGGATGCATTTTGTAATCATTGCTGGATTCAAATCAACAATATTCGTTCTTAAATTAATAAAGTCATTTCTTATCTGACTATGTGAATACAGGGATGAAACATGATATATCTCAGGTTGCAAAAAAACATTTTCATAATCTGATTCTAAAATTTTCAAATCATTATGAGGTTTGTAATTCAATAAATTCATCTTATAATCCCTTCTTTTGTACATTTGATTTTGTCCACAATGTATCTGTTATATATTTTTTTGCAGATTCAACAGTTTCAAATTCATAAACCTGATCTGAAAATCCATATTTTTTTTGCAGGTCAACAATATGAAAATATCCATAGGAATCCTTATTTTTCACAAGAGGAACTAAAATTTTTTCCTGATACTGTCCAAATTTGTTAATAACTTCAATTTCTAGCTGATCGTCTTTTATCGAAGACAATGCAATATAGGACGGAGTCTTTGCATCTGCAATAACACATAATGGTCGATCTTCATATACATGATTAACAGCTTGAGGAAAACTTACCTTTGTATTTAAATCCGGATACTTTTCTTCCATATTTTTTAAATCAGTCCCTATGGTTCTTGACTGTGTTTCCTCTAAATCCACTGTTTGCTTCGAATACTCTCTAGCAACATAATATTGGTCAAATTTTTTACATGCTGTTAATCCATATCTTTTCTGGAACTTTTTCATCGAATCATAAAAATGTTCTTTATCTTTATGATTATTTATCTCATCAATGATATTTCCTTTCGTATCTATTACTGCAATACTATATGCCTGATAATTTTTTCCATCTGAATCCTGTCCCACAGATTTTGTAACCTTAAGAACCACATCCGAATTTATGGCAGCTACATAAAAAGAATTCATCTCAATTGCTACTGAATGATCTGCTTTCCATTCGTATCCAATTACATTCTGAAAATTATCCCGGTCATCAATAAACATTCCCCTTTCCAATCCATATTTTTTCAATTCCCGATACTGTTGGGATAACTCATTGAGCTGTGCACGAGCATATAAATTTCTTTCCGTGCACTCATTCATAAAGTCAGCCACTTCAAAAATTTCTTTTCCATAATTGTTTTTCAATCTTCTTGTCAGTTCCCGATATCGTTCAAACTCTCCTCTGTATTCAGTAACATTTTGGTGCTCATATAAATATGATTTTCGCTCCAGTCTTTTCATTTCTTCGTATATTTTTAGAATCGGATGATACTTTCTCATTGCATAAGCAATCATATTTTTGTCATGCGCAACACGTTTCTTTGCATCAAGTATTGCATCGAGAGCTCCTTGTATTGAGCCATCATCTGAATATAATTCTACATATCCATGAACTCTTTCAAATGAATTGAGATCATCAGCTATTTTATTTAATTGCCAACTCATGTTACGATTCTCACGCCAGGGGTTCTTTCCTAATTTAAGTTCACGGATAATTTGTTTCTTCTCAGCATCCGTCATATCTTTATATTTCTTCATTTTAACAATAGTAGGTGTAAAAATATTTTCTGGACCACTGTGAGTATAATTACCTACATCTGTCAAAACGAACTTTTCTCTCTTTGTTATTATTTTTTCAATAATAGCATCTCTTGTATAATTACTTCCAAGATTATGAGTACGTATGGCTTTCCTTTGACCTGGAATGCATAAAGATATATGTTTTCCAATTCTAGTATCAATCCCCTGCTCATTTAAATTTTGCACAAAATCATCAAAAGAATCCGCATTTTCGATTGCAACATCTATTGCGTTTCTCAATACAGCTTTTAACTGCGGATATTTATAAGAAGAAACCTTTTCTTTTTTCTCCCATTTGCTGTTTGGAGAAAAATTATACCATTTAGCATATTTATTTATACATGGCTGTAATACCTTACTTACAAAATTATTATCTTGATGTATTTTGCGGCCATTCAGTCCAACCGAATTTACAATCACATGCACATGCAGATTATCAGTGTTTGTATGTACTGCAAATACTGCCTGATTATTAGGAAATATATCTTTTAATACATCGCTACACAACTGCATAAGTTTTGAGGCATTTACAGAATCAGACTCCTCTTCCGGCAAAGATATTAGCATATGTAAAGCAGCTCTACCATCCTGCTTATCAAAAAACTTTTTGACATTCATCATTTCGTTAACTGCAAGTGCTACATTTGTCGAAGTCACATTATGTCCACCAACATATGCGCCATCAAATGTTTTCAAATCATTTTCAACATATTTGCACTCCCTAGTTAACTGATCCAGCGAATTCAATTCTGTATGTACAACTGTTTTTTCGTCATTAAGAATATAACCAACACTATCTGCCAATTGTTCTTTTGTTCCTTTTGCAATTGATTGACCTTTAATATTCCAGACTTTTACAACAATTCCACTGCTCATTTTTTGTTCCTATCTGTTTTCGATGATTGCGCCAATTTGGCGCAATCATCGATCGCACTTTTCAATACACCCATTAACGTATTAATTTTTTCAAATAGCAGCAATTTATCATTTGTCTCAAAATTTTCATTTATAATAAATTCTTTCATATATGTATTTAATTCTGCCATTTGTTTAATAACTTCTTTGAAAGCGAGAAAATCTGGCACTCCATTTTTGTGTTCCGCAATTAAATATCGGATAAAAGCGGATTTTGTAAGTCCAAGTTCAGATCTATAGCGTTCAAACAAATCTATATCCGTGCTATTCATTGTAATTGAAAATCTTTCCATAAAACCTCTTTTCTTGATTTGCGCCAAATTGGCGCAAATCAAATATCATCAAGCATACTATCGTCAAATTCAATTTTTACAGATTCCGGAAATTCCTCTTCGGGGAACATATTCTCTGGAACAAAATCTGTTTTATTGGTATTCGGAGAAGTTTGCGCCAAATTGGCGCAAACTTCTCCGTTCGCTTCTGAATCAATATAATCTGAAATTTTACAAAGTATTTCTCTTACTGCATTTAATTCATCTATTGGGACAAGTTGAAACACAGTTTCTTTTCCTTCAACTTTTGCATTTATGCACCACTCCCCACGAATCAATTCTTCCGCAAGTTCTTGCTTCAGATCATATTCCGTACCCTTATGAATTTCTGAAACATATAGTTCAATAATTTCTCTATTATACGAATCATTGGGCTGCTCCAAAAGAGCAATAACAAGATTTGCATCAACATTGATTTGAGCAGCCCCTTGTAATGTTTTTAAATATTCTCGATCTAATCCCGGTGTTAAAAGGAAATACTTCAGATACTTTTCTTCGTTGGAACACTCTTCCTGTAACAATTTCAAAATATTATCCCTGCGTTTATTGTCATATTCTGTAGCTGCCTTATCAGGTGACTGTGTTTTCATATTCTTCCAAAACAATAATTTATTTTTCAATGTACCAATCGTATTACTTACATTTTTCTGTTTCATATTTTCCCTGGATAACTGTCTCTTCAAAGGTGTGTACCACGATGGTCTTTTTCCCCCATAGATTCCAGGAGTTGTAGATATTGTTTGCATAAATGATTTCGCATCAATTTTCTGATCAAATTTTCTGCTCGTTGTAACATCAGATACAACAATTTCTCTATTCACCTGATTTTTAAACTGATCCAATAACTGCCACACGGAAGAATTCATTTTATCAAGCTGTTCCTTCAATGTCCTGTTTTGTTCTTCCAGCTCAGCATTTTCCTTCGTAAATTGTTGCATATCAGAAATCACAAGTCCAAATTCATTCATTTTCTGTGTATGCGTCATATCTAATTGCTCATATAAAAATTTATAGGTCTGATGATCTTCATTTTCATATTCTGTCAGATCAACTACGATTTTTTCAGGATATTCCTGTTGTAGCATTTCAATTATTTCTGACAATTCCATATTCTCACCTCCAGTCAGGACCATAATAAGCATACCCAAAACATCATTAAAAATTGTTATAGAAAAAACCACTATTTGCCCATTAAGTTGCATTTAATAAACTTTGCGCCAATTTGGCGCAAAAAAGACACAATGTCCTTTTCTCAAAAATGTACATATAAAAACACCCCTATTTCCATGTAACAGGATACGCATAAATGCACACTCTCTCCGCTACGCTCCAATCGGAGATTTATGCAACCCACACCGCCAGGCGGATGTGCAGCAAGGGGACACCCCTAACACCCCGAAAAGCTATTTGCAATTTTCTATATAGAAAACTACATTTTCCATACTTTCCTTCATCCTTTATATAACACCATTTAATAATCACAAATCACAATTAAGGAGGAACACAAATGGAAACTAAAATGACAATGGAAATAGAAACGGAAGGGGTAACCGTTTTTGGAATTATTCAAGACGAATATGGGAAATATGATATTCTTCCAGTAAACACTTCTCAATCCAACCTTTCGCTACTTCAAACCCAATCTCTTCATGATATATCTATAACTTGTTGGCGCAGCGAATATCCGGATATTCTATTCAAGTTGTTAGTTGGTATAGATGTGTTTAAAGAAAGGATTGAAGCAGAAGCAGCTTATTATAATACGCGGGAGTTAGGATAATCTGTGCCAAATTGGCGCAATCTTTCTATTCAAACTAATAAGAGCTGCCCTCTCTGATTAACATCATTTAGGCAGCTCTTATAGCATTACGTTTATTTAATAGTTCATATTGGTATCTGTTTGCGCCAATTTGGCGCAAACTACAATTCCATCTTTTTGAATGGATACTTCCATTTGAGTCGTGTATTACAAAATGGGCATTTCGGAAATCCAACCTTAACGGCCAGCCCACAATTTTTATTCGGACATCGAAAACTGTTGAATTTTCCGTTTTCTGAATACATGGCATTAAGATACATATTTTCATCCCATACGCTCGAAGTATCAAAATCATATTCTATAATAATAGGTTTCTGGGAAAACATTTTACTATCTTCCTCTTTTCTTATTCATAGGAGCCAATTGTATCAGCTCAGGTTCTTTTGTGTCAATTTGATGCAATGAGTTATCTGGTTTTTCCATTAATCCAGAAGAACGCATAGTCTTTTCAAAATGAATATCAAACTGTTTCATACGTTCTATCTCAACCTGCATCAATTTCTGAATCATTTGCTTTAACCCATCCGTATTGCAATCAGCCAAAAGATTCATATATTGTGTTCGTTCTTCTTTTGGAATAACGAAAGGTGCATATCCTTCTGACATAGCAATTTTATTCATAAGAACACGTCCTGAACGACCATTTCCATCTCCAAATGGATGGATTCTTTCATATCGAATATGAAAATCGGCTAAGTCATACAGAAAATCCTCCGATTTAAAGGAAGTATATATTAGTTCATTAATCAATCGCGGAATATCAGAAGCGTCTGGCGGAATATGTTCTGCCCCCAAAATAAACACCGGAGAAGTTCTAAATGAACTAATCTCATTTATGTTTTTATTGATGATACGACCAATGTTGATCAGATAAGAAGCCGTTATATCTTCTTCCAAATGATCAAAAATATAATCCATCGCATATTTTAAATTGATTGCTTCGTATAACTCTCTTGGTTTTATATTGCTAAGTATTTCATCCGATGAACAATTAAAAATAACTTGATACGTCTCATAATACGACAAGGTACTTCCCTCAATCGCATTGGAATGGTAAACGCTCCTTGTTATATAATCTTCAAAGTAGTTGTTATTTCTTCTTATCATATCAATTAACGTTTTATTTTTTATCCCCATTGCTATTCCTCCACATCTCGATCAGCTCCGTACAAACCGTGCGTGTACCCCCAGTAAGCCTCTTTCTCACTAATATTATGTTCTTTCGCAATTTTTTGTACTTCTCGCACAATCATTTTTGCCGTGAACTGTCGCTGATCTGATGACAATTCTTCCAATTTTTTCTTTCTTGTCAATTCAAACGCTTTCATACTTATCACATCCTTAATCCTGAATCTTTAAATTTGCTTCGTGCAGCCTGAACTAATCTCTTTCTTCGTTCCTACAAATCTATCTTTTATTCTCGGCTTTCCTTAATAATTTTGTTAATTTTCTCCGGTTAGTCGTTTGAAAAATGTAAGGCTTTTCGTTACAATCTGAATAATGCAAAATTATCGGCGTCCATAAATCTTTCTTGTATTGATATTCACCTATGATTGCATTATAAACGGGTTCGTTCATCCAACGGAATCGATCATATGCCTGAAATTTATTTAAGTTTTCATTATGACACAGTATTTGTATGGAATGATCGTTGCTTTGTTGTCTCCATATTTCTCGAAATCCATCCTTTTTTATTTCATCTGTAGTCAATAAGATTCCGTTGTCAATAAACGAATATTTAACATATTTATTTTCCATGAACTGAACAAACATATCTAATCCTTCTTTTCAATTTAAATATAACCATAAAGAAATATTCTACTTATTTTTCAGATTAATCTCTATATTCTAATTCAAAATGTTCAGATTTTCATCATATACCATTATAGCACTCTTGGACATAAGATTGGCACTGGTAGATGCAAGATATCCTGTTTCTCCAGAAATAGGATAATACAAATAATCCATTCCATATGTTCCATCGCTTCTAAGAACTTTCTTACACTGAAGGTAGCAAGCTCCATCACAGTTCAGCTCCACATCATCCATATGATTCTGTGGAATGTTAGAATCGTATACTCTGAAAATAAGTTCTCCAGCATAATTGTAATAGTAATCATATACTGTAATTGTATGTCCTGATCCATTTTTGAGATACAATCCAACATTAAGAATCTTTCCTTTATTCAGATAGTCCATCATATGTTCCGCAACGCTCCAATCAGGGTTCCAACCATTCGATATCATATACTCATTCAAATAAGGAAGTCTATCATTATCTTCCTGGTAACCGGCTCCGATCATTTTTACAAATTCCTTCTCCCCAGATGTTAATTTATCTGTACTGACATAATTACCAAAAGCTGAAGAATGATCATCAACAAACGAATTTGTTTTATAGTCGCTTAATCCGGGATCCATCAATGTTGCATTATGTTTATCTGTACCAAGATTCCATTTAATATCATCATAGCTGCCATTTTTCGGATATGAACCGGTATTAAACAGATAAGAAGTTAAACGGGCTATCCCTGCGCAATTTCCGTTATGCCCATACTGTGATGCAAAATTCTGGAAAGGGAGTTCATCAACATATGGGTCAAATTTAGTATGGTGATTTTTATACATAACTTTTTCGGAATCCTTGCTGTTTTTACCATTGCCACCTGCGTCAACCGTAATCCCATCATCGATACACTGATATCCGTATAAGGCAAGGAGCAAATTACCCTGACCATCTTTATTATATACTAAACCATCCTTTGTTTCCAACTTTGGCATCGTATCGCGTAATTTCTGGTATTTCTTCTGAATTTTGTCTACAGATAAAGGAATAAAATTGATTTCATCTGTATCCTCTTTCAAATTGTACAATTTAATGGCACGTTGCTCCATTTTAATATTTGCTTCATCGTTATTCTGATCTGGATAATACACATCCACTTTTGTAAGTCCCAAAGAGTGCAGAATAGGCGATTCCTTTAACAGGAAGATTGCCTGGTCATCCTTAGAACTGTTAAGCTGTGTCTTATGTGAAGCTGATGTAAATATGGAATTTAAAATGTTCTTCTTCTCTGTTACATAAATATAATAAGATGTATCTGCAGAAAGCTTATCCTCTATTACTGCTAGGTTCCCATCCATTTTATATTTGCACTTTTCCAGATCTGACAAACTATATGCCAGAAAATCTCCCTTATACATCCAAATACTAATATCAGATTTTGAAATATCATTATCTGAAAAGATTTTATCCAGGTCAAGACTAAACGTTCCGGAATAATTACTGATCCAAAAGCCCTTATATATTTTCTTAATTCCATAATCTGTTAAAGAGTACCGGTCCGTAACATCTTCTACTGCAGCATTCAGACTTACCGCATCATCTGCAGATAATACTACCTCTTCACAATTATTGTTATGAAATGTCTGTTTATTCATTTTATAAGATTTTTTTGGATTCATATCATTGGCTACTTTATACCCATCTGTATACAGATCACCTGCTGTTGAGCTTTTAAGCGGATCAGTACCATACACTTCAATTTCTTCTTCATCTGACAATCCATCATGATCAGAATCTGATCCGTTATGATAATCCAATCCCATTTTATACTTATCATACTGTGACATTCCCTTAATGTCAGATTTTTTTCCTTTCAGGCTCTTTACAAATGTATCCTCATCTTGCACTTCCAGTCCGGCCAGTAAACTATTCTTCAGCTGTGTTCTTTTAATCCCGGTCTTAACTCCTAAAATTACAAGCAAAACCAAAAAAATAATCAACAGCCTGGTTACATCTTTATTCCATCGAAGAAAATTTTTCCAATACACTCTTCTTTCAGCCTTATCAGCAAATTCCGTTGATTTTAATAATTTTTTCATTTCCTTATCCATACGCTGCCTCCTCACACTTCCTCTATCTTGATTATATTGTAGCATTTTATATTCATTTTGTCAACCTCTTATATAAAATTAAAGACCCGATTTATACCGGGTCTTATAAATTTACATTGCTCGCCTTCTCCTGTTACCCAAAGTGGCAGCTTCGGTGTTTGAAAAATCATATTTTCCAAATGTTTGAAATCCAGACTTTTTTGCTTCATCTACAAATTCCTTGACCATTTTTTCAGCCTGTAAATTTGTCTTTAATACCGGATAGCAACGGAGTGGATCGAGGTCAATATATTTTCCGCTGCTAATGGGAATAATCTCCACCTCATCTCCAGATGATGATTTTCCAACTATGTTTACCCCACCGATCAGCATCTTACGATCTTCTGGAATACTTTCATACTTTTCCAAAGCTGCTTTCGCAGTTGGAATATTGTTGTATGTATTTCCCATAGTTTTCTCCGGATACTTTATAAGCCATATAACTGTCTCACCTCTATAAATTCCTCTTTAAATGCTTCATATTGATCTTTTGGGAGCTGCTCCACCGAAACCAAATTCATATCTGCATCACATACTGTACCAATTTCATACAAATGAGAATCTTCTTCGGTTGCAAAATAATTGCCATTTTCATCAATTACCACCAGCAAATTTTCCAAATATCCAACTACCATAAAATCTTCTCTAATTGATATTCCTAAATTGATTTCCGCCACTATCTGTGTCCTCCTCTGCGATAAGTTGCTACTGGTTGCTGCATTTTTTCCAAATCTTCTGTATTACTTTGAATTGCCGAGGCATTCGCGAATGCCTGGCAGAACATTTCCGCTGTTTCTCTTTCATATTTGCCACACAGACCTTGTCCATTCATATCTGAAAGAACACGCTCAAAGAATTCCTGAAATCTATTCGTGTTAAAATCTTTTACAAACTCTTCTGGTATGTCAATTGATACTTTTATTGATTCATTCCCTTTATTCTTTTCCACACTTTTTTCTTCAGGTTTCGAATTTATGGAAACTTCCGAAACAACCGGCTCCTGCTGTTGATCTTTTTTCATACTGTCAAACAGCTGCGCATTTTGGCTATTTATCAATGTACACAATGTTTTTAAATTATCCATTTCACGAGCTGTAAGAACCCCATCAAAATTGTAATAAAGTTGATACATGTTCTTTTCAGTATATTTAAATTGATTTTTTTCAACCAATGTAAATTTTTCATTGGAATTGTCCCCGATATAAAAACCGGTTATCTGTCCATTTTTCTTCAGCAAATGAATCTTTCTTGTATTTTTATCCAGTTGATCAACTGCCTTCTTCTGATCCGTTGTTAAATCCGGATCATCCTTAAGCCATTGTGCGCAATCCCCATATCCATCCGATAAATACTTCCGGCCAGCTGAATTAGTGAACTTCACCGTTGCCATTTCTTCGCCTGGAAGAATGCGCTGTCTGGTATAGCCACACATATTCAGCATCTTTTCATAAAATTCATCTACATATGTTTTATTATCTTTATTTGCAGTAAAATTTTCTCTGGAATCCATTGATTGCTTGCCTAAAGAACCACCATCCTTAATTTTTCCTTTTTTAATAAGCAATGCTTCATTAAAATCTTTGCCAGCCGGTGGAATTTCAACATTTACCTCATACCCAAGCTTCTCATATTTTTCTTTCAGCCCTGGTCTGTACTCTCCGCTTGCTAATGCTTTACCATCATAAATTGCCCCCTGTCCAGCTTTATCGTTATCCAAGCAGAACGAAACTCGTTTGATATGTTTATAGTCCTGTAAAAACCTTGCTAACGGATGATCATCCACCATCCCTAAAATAAGCATATTTGAAGTATGATCCTTATACATGTCTATGTAAGACATACAATCAATCACTGATTCAAAAACCTTAAGATCTACACTTTCTTTGCGAACAATGTTTACTCCATAATTCTTATCATTTCCAGGAACATCCATCTTAAATTTCTTGCCATAAAGATCTGCTGTACCACGCATACCTGCATAACGAATTTTTCCTTCCGGATCATAACCACAATAAACAATGTTATGATGTACAGAATCCTCATAAATCAATTTGCGATGCACAAAATCGGCAACCACGTCCGATGATAATCCCCTGGTCTGAATCAGATATGCAAAAAGTCTCTTGAAATTATCGTTTTTCGGTGGTAATACCATATCACGATGCTCCAGGTTTTCATCCGGGATAATTGGATTATGACTTACATAATTTAATTCTGCTGGAGACCCTTTGAAATCCAGCAGCCACTTAATAGCTTGTTGTGGAGTATCTATTCCACCAAAAGCCATCAGAAAATCAATCTGTGTTCCTCCGGTTATATTCCCTTTTCCACTCCACCTGTTCCATGTTTTGTCATTATAAATGATAACACTATCCATTTCTTTTAAAGAATAGTGACCTCCCGATCGAACCGGATTATATCCAAGGCTGGATGCAACAGCACACAGACTTACCGTAAGAGCCTCGTCCCTTTCATCTTGTGAATATCCAACTGGGTTTCCTCTATCATCTACAACCATTGTTTACACCTCCAATCATATTTAGTGTACATGGTTTACCTTTTCGTTTTGTTGTTATAAAAGCAACATTTATAAGTTTTTTTGAAATTCCTGTATATATTTTCATAAGTTAATGGATATATGTTTTCAAAATTTTACCTTCTTTTTATTTGTTTTTCAGTTCAAAAGAAAGTTAGTAAAAATACAAAACTAGTTTAGAGAGAAGGTAAAATTATTTTTTTCACGGGATTCCCATTTTTACTGGGTTTTTGACTATGTTGTAAGATGTAATAATAGAATAAAAAAATAACCGCTGGACGTATTATTAGAATATTTATCCCTGCTCATTGGTCGTAAAATTTGAATATCTCATATTTAAGTGGACGTAAAACTTGAATGAAATTATGATAAATTTCAAAAAAAGGGATACACCTGTCATTCTCCCGACAAATGTATCCCATTTTTGCTAATGCAATGCCTAAAAAAGTACTCTTACATAATTTAAGACACGACTTTAAGCCGGATATCGTATTATCATATCCAGCTTAAAAACTATTCTATCCAATATTATATTTACTTTTAATGTGTTGCTCCAGGACCTCTCCCAAACATATATTCACAAGCGCTGCATTAAGTGCAGGTTCTTTCTTTCCTTCTTCTTTCTGCCTCATAAAGCTATTTTCAACCGCCCTATAAAGGAACGTAGGGAAATTTATGTATTTCTTCATTCGAGCTGCCTCTGTCAGCTTGGCAATATCTCTGAGCGTCTTATTCTTCTCACGTTTATCCTTCGGCATTTTCGTAGAAAAATTTCGTTCAATAAATTCTTCAACATTTTTCAAAAATGTATGTTTTTCATGTGGCACTTTTCCTTTTTTCAAATGCAAAACCGTACTATTTTTCATCATCATCTCATAATTATTGGCTTTATTACGCTTTACCGATGTAAATAGCAAAAATTTCTTTTTCAATTCTGTCAACCATGTTTGCAGACATTTTTTCCCAATAGAAAAAATTTTACTGAACTCTTCATAGAAATTTTGTACAAGCATATGTTTTCCATTAGTAAAACGCTGCATATATAAATAAAGTAGCTTTGCACCGGCTTTTAATTCCCGGAACTTTTTAGATGCAAAGTCCGATCCTGCTATCTTTAAATATCCCTGTTCAAAATCTCTGTTACTGAAATCATTTCCAAGCAATATCACCTGAATATCAACTCTATGCTTTTTCTCGTAGGAAATCATCTTCTTATCTCTAAGCGAATTGAGGATATTATAGAATCCCTGATTAGAAACACCAATTGCAGCACAAACATCTTTATAATACACTGATATCACACGTCCTGTATCATCCTGATACAAAGCAATATGTAATATAAAGTCTATTTCTTTACTGGTCAGTTTATTGCTGATCATGCGATCAATGTACGAATTTTTCAGTTTGTACATCTTAAGTGCCTCCTTTCTTCGGGTATTCATATGTAATATATATAATTCAGATTGGATCATCTGGGAATCAATTGATCCGCACTGAAGTAAACCGCTCACAAATTTTCACTCCTAAATCATATTGACCGTTGATAACCAATATTGGTCAATATCCCACTCAGTTCTTTCGTAACTCTTTTTACTTCAATACCCTGGTTGCAATCCAATTTATACAATACGCCTTCTTTATAAATATAATTCTTATTTCTGTAATGGTGTCCGCTTTTATCTCCAAAGTAATTTTTTATCGAACACACAACAGTAATCATATATATATTTCCGGATACAGCCTTTGTACTGGCTTCTGCAGTCTCACATCCCTTATAGATCACTATATATTCTGTCTGACGGTTAAACCAATCTGCTTTTGATATTTTAACTTGATCCGCATCGCTTGTGCACAGCCATCTTTGTTTGCCATCGGACAATTTAAAGCCCTTCCAATACAGCTCTCCGTCACCGGTTTTCATCTTCTCCATACACCTTAATCCTTTCTCGTTTTACGCAAACCGGAGCTGTCCGGTCTGTTCCTGCGCAATCCTCATGTTTCCTGTGCGCTTTGCTACGCACAACTCTGGTAAATTTGCTTTTACCAGCGCGGCAGGAATTGGCGGACACACCGCATTCCCACACCTCTTTACCTGTTCACTTCTCGGATATGTCTTTCCTGTATAATCATGGTCGATTATGTAATCATCCGGGAATCCCTGGCATCCATACAACTCTTGTTTTGTTCATTTCCACAGTCTGATGTTAAAAGCTGTTTTGCCAGATCTTCTGCTTCTTGGTCTGATATTTCATTCACACAGTCAAACAGATCATCCATATTTTCATAAGGAAGGCTTTCTTCCCCCTCATCTGGTTCCAGATGCAGTTGTGTTCTTTCCGTATCCATTTTCTGAGCCAGGACGGTAAGCGCATCAATCTTTTTTTCAATAGCATGAAACTCTCTGCGTTCTTCCCTTTTTGTGACCTGATTTTCATAATGCCTTAACCCGGCAAAGGCTGCTGTCATCCCGACAAATGCGCAAAATGCAATTAGCATCCATGCCGGAATGGTTACTGTCATTTTTAAAATGGTATCTTCTTTTGACCAGTACAGGGCAGCAAGCATTAGGGCAGAAAATATGCCAAGCACTCCGATAGACATTGCAAGGCAGGTTAATGTTATGATTTTTTTATATTTATTTTTTTTAAGCTGTTGTTTAATTTTTTCATGACAATGTCCACATAATTCTCCATTTTCGTTCATAATAATTGTAATTCCATCTTACATGACTTTGCTAAAGTCCTGTACATCAATCTTTATTTGCCTCTTCGTATGCATCTGAATATTGTCTCATAAAAAATCCTTTCTTGTGATGGTGGGTGGGTATAGGGTATTTCCCTTTAAGTCATGATAGTTTTCAATATTGTACTACATTTTCGAGGTATTTTTTTCGTTCCGCTGCAAAAG
>UMIQ01018206.1_pt1 | contig 83950 bp, 95 predicted proteins | sample 1965851 | NCBI WGS metagenome assembly UMIQ01 (sample SAMEA4836129, study PRJEB28245) | human gut metagenome | biome: gut microbiome; material: fecal sample | place: Denmark | collected 2008 | reverse complement strand
AGACGAATTCTTGCAAAAAACGATATTTATATGATGGGAATCCTATATCTCTGTGATGACAAGGAAAAATCAAAATTGTATCAGAAAATGTGCAATTGTCCTATTCAGGAGCTGCAGGAACTGCTTTTTATGCTGCATATGTTTGTGTATGATGATGAGTTTTGGGAGACGCGGAAACACGATTTGAACCAGCTGCTTGGAACAGAACGTAATTTCTCAGTTTATGCTTATAAAGAAGTCTATATCTGGCTTACGGAAAAATTTTCATGCAAGTTGAAAAATTACCATAAAAAAGATATAGAAGTATTAAAATATCTGTTCCGGCTTCCATGCAGTTATGCAAAAGAAGGCGGTACGGGAAGGAAAAAGCTACTAGAAGCAGGATACTCGAAAAGAGAGATTATGTTTCTTAGTATGACATTGCTTTTTCAGACCGACCTTTACACAAAACTTAAAATAGATGGTATGACTGCAGAACGAATGGCGGTTGAAACATGTCTTTTATTTTTGAGTGGACAGGAAGATTATTCTCAAGAAGCGTATGAACTTTGTAGAACCCTCTTTGAAAAGTATCGTTATTTTCCAGTGCGATTAGAAGGGGAGAACGGTATCATGGATTACCTTTATTACAGGTTGGAAGTCCAGAATATAAAAACATATCAGCTGCTATACGAATGTGACAATTATAGAGAAAGGCATAGCAATTGGTTTTTGATTGATCTCACAGATACGAAATGGCATGAACTGAAACAGATACTTACACCAGATGCTTTTGAAAACTGGGTATTGGAAACATTGCAGCAAAATACATACACATCTGAACAGTTCAAACAGTATTTGTCAGCATACTTTTCTTTGACAGGTGAAGAGATTACAGAAATGTTCTGGAAACGAAAAAATTATACGCTTTCCTTATTGTTTCCACAGTTTGTAGAACGGGGACATCTAGAGCCACTAGAATTGTTAGAGCAGTATTTAAAAGAGGTGGAAATACCTAAAAATAAAATACGGGAAAAGTGGTTTTATATGGCCGATTATCTGCAAAATTATATCAAAGGTCTTTCGTCACCGAGCTCATATGAAATGTTCATGAAATTGATAACAAGTTTTGGCATATCGAATCAATCCAGTATGTTTGAAATTGAGAAGTTGTTATGGGACAGTATAGGAATGAAAAGTGATTGGAGGAATCAACTTTCCTTTTCTTCATTGGACTTCATCCGTCCATTTTTAAGTGTTGAAGAGCATCAGGAATTGTTCCGGATAATAGAACAGCATATTTTCCATGAATACACAGAATCATATGTTGATTTTTTAGTACGGATATTGAGTGATACCAATAATTTTCTCTGGTTTGAATGGGAGGATGCAAAACAGCTTTTCCATAGACTGGAACCTTGTCTCACAGACGGATCTGACCTAGAAAATCTCCGAAGGATTTATTTGACAGAACAGGAAATATCTGTGTTGGAAGAACAGAAGAAGAAAAAGGAATTGCGTCATCAAGAATACAAACAGTTGATGGCAAAAAGAGAGATACGCAAAGACTTTAACAATCAGATTTCATTAGGGAAAAAGAAAAATTGCTTATTCGGTACACTTCAGAATTATATTTCAGGATATTCGTATAGAAGTGCTGAAAGGCAAGAAAAGTATTACATTACTAAACAATTTTTATTTGATTCCTTTAAGGGAAGCCCCGTGAGGTATTTGAAGGAAAGGGAGATACAGGGGTTGCTGAAGGTGTTAAGCATTCTTTGGAAAGAAAAATTTTTAGAATTTATTGACCTGAAAAAGATTGTTGACAAGGTGGAAGTGGAAAAGGAGGAAGAAGTATATGAAGCTGCTTGATGCGATAGGGAAGAATTTATCTTTGTATCAGGAAATGACACAGGCGAGAGTGCCATATGACTTCCTGAAAAAGCAAGAAAAAGAAGTACTTTTGCAGTTTTGTAAAAAAGTCAATCAAATGCATATGGGTGAGATTATAGCTGCATTACAGTCGGAGGCAATTGTCTATCTGATCAAAGATTCAGTTTTTTTATCTTTCCTTTTGAAATTAAATTGTGAAGACAAGATAGACACCGATAGGTTAAGTCTTTTATTAGCACATGCAGAAGAGGATAGTTTATTATCAGATTATAAGTATGAGGAACTGTACAGGGTTTTGACAGACGAACAGATTTTTAGTGAATGGAAGTATGAATATCTGAGGTATTACTCACAATACGGGTTTGACGATGAGCAGAAAACAGTACTGATGTATGGATTAGAAAAAATGAGGAATTTTACAGAAATCTCATTGTCCGAATTGTCAGAGTCCGAGCGTATGTTGCTAGTAAAACCGTTTTTCAAAGCGGGCAGAATCAATAACATAATCTCAGAACGTACAATATGGAGATACTTAGAACAGACGGAAGTACAGGAAATACTGCAGACATTTTCAACTGATTGGAGAATTTCCAGTGGATTGAACCTGAAACAAATGGAGGAAATCGGAAGTAATGCAGATGCTATTTTAAGAGATTTAAAGATTGTGATATCTTATCTGCCAGATGATTGTCTGGAGCTATTTTTTGAAAGATGGATGGAGAATGAAGCGTTGGTGTATGATTTGAAACAGTTAAAGCGGAATCTTCCAGATGCAAAGAATGAGGAAATTATCAAAATGGTAAAAAACCGTACCTCTTATCTGAACTTCCTATATGGCAATTATCTTTCAGAGATGAATCTGGAACACTTATATGATAAAAAGCAAGACATGCTAATCTATGCAATTACGCACAGAAAAAAACATTTTCTTTCAGTGGTAAAAGAGAATAGTTCTGCCTTTATGAGATTATCCAGATTTTCACTTTTATTGGATAAAGATGTATATAAAACATACTTAAATCTAAATACGCTGAATGGGAAAAATCTTCAGGAAGCATATGATTTGAGAGAGTTACCAAGTGAAATAAAGAAACATCTAATCGAAAAGGACTATTCTTTTGCTGAATTGAAATTATTTGCAAGTGTAGGAGAACAATATGTTCGGCTATATCACAAACTATATGCTCTGAAATATGATGAACGTATGAAAATAGTACGGGAACTTGTGGGAAAAGAATGTATTTCCCAACATATCAGCGAAGAAAGTCTGGATAAAATAACAGAGAAATTCTTACAGAAGCCATTATCCCAGTGGATTTATGGGGAACTGGAGCATGTGGAAAATCTGTCATGGCACTGCGCAATCCGGATTCTTGAAGTGTGGGAAGAGTTGGAAAGATTTATTCCTGGAGCCAAGTCAGAGCAGCATCTTTTGTTTTTGCTTAAGAACCGGGAAAGATTGAAAGCGTATCCAGATTTTGAAAGTGTGATGAAGCAGGTAACTGAAATTGATACCACATGGAAAAAGTTATGCCAGCAGTTGAAAATCGAACCTTCTTTTGCTGAAGAAAATCAAAAAGGTGTTCGGAAATTTTTATATCAAGGCGGTGCAGAGATTATCGGACTATTCTTGCAAAATTCAGAAGGAGAGAAGGAAAAGATTAGAAGACTGTGCCTGGCAGAAATTGCAGACCGGTTTTATGATGTCAAGTATCATGAAGGTGATCTGGAACATGAGATTGCACTGGAAATTTCAAAAGAAAATGAAGTAGCATGGAGGGAAAATTTAGTCACCAAGAATGGAAATGTAAAACTTTGGGAAGAAGATCGGTTATTGCCGGTTATGCAAATTGGCGAATTGGTAGGACATACGTGCCTTTCTTATCGGGATGGTGGGTATAAAGAGTGTTTGTTATCTGCCTTTGATGCAAATAAAAAGGTCTTATACTTATCTTTAAATAACCAGTTTGTTTTTAGGGCATTTATACGATTGACGAAAGGGACATTGACAAAAAATAAAGATGTGAATCGTCGTTTGCAGTTTGTGGATATTACAAAAGAGAAACCAGTGGAATCACCAGACCAGAGGAATAGTAAGGATCAAAAAGAAGTTCTTACTTTATTTTTGGAACGCCCATATTTTAAAGGGATTTCTGATGAAAAGCAAAAGGAAGTTATACAGATGGTATTGCGGCTGTTAAGACGGAAAGCAAAAAAACTGTCGGCACAACTTGTTCTGAGTAATGATTATGAAGGGTTGGTACAAAAAGAGTCAGGATTTATCCGTACACAATACTATATGTACATTTCTGCTTCCAAAAATGGAAAGCAGTACTTGGACAGTTTAGGTGGTATGGCAACTGTAAATAATGAGGGGAGTTATAGGAGAGGAACATTTCTTCTGCCGATTGAGTTTTTTAACCCCCAAAATGCATAATGAGGAGGAACAGTTATGAATAGGAGAGTATTAGATTACGATTGGGAATACGGAACGGAAAAAATTATGATTCATGTAGGAAAATATGAATTTGGAGGATTGTATGTAGGAATGCTTTGTGAGATAGACGGAAACTTGGAATTTTTTTCGGATCTTACAAAAAATATTCCCGGATATGAGTTGGCATATAATGAAGCATATATTACACATGAGTCTTCTGAATGTAAGTTGGCGTTTATTGAAAAGTATAAGTTAGGTGTGATAAAACCATCGTATGCGCAATCCGGGTTTTGTACATACTGCAAGGTAGCTTTCGATTTGAAGCGGCTTGAAGAACTAGATCCGGAGGGCACAAAACAATTTGCACAGCAAATGGGGATAGAAATAGGATAATTGGCGAGTATAAAGGCATGGTGGCAAATACCTGATTTAACTCGTTGTGCTAGATGAAATTAAAATAATAAAGAAACTTCAACAAAATGTGCTATCCTATTTGTAGGGAATACAATTTTGAAAGGAGGCATCATTATGTTGAAGTTCCAAAATAATAATACCACTGTTATCAAAACTTTTGAAGACTTTATTTTAACTGTTTACGTTGTAATTGATGATTTATATCATCAGTTCGCCCCGCCGGAAATTACTTCCAGACGACATATCCGGGATGCAAAATTGTCTGATCCGGAAATTATCACAATCAGCATTTGTGGTGAACTGGCTGGTGTTGATTCAGAAAATGCCTGGTTTTCTTTCGTGAAAAAGAATTACCGCCATCTTTTTCCCAACCTTTGCAGCCGAAGCCGTTTTAACAGGACAAGACGTGCACTGCTCCAGACAACAGAGCTGCTGCGTCAGAAAATGATCTCTGTTTTTCCTATACCATTCAGCCAATATTTTGTGATTGATAGTTTTCCGCTTGCGGTCTGTAAATTTGGAAGAGCACGATACTGCCGCTCTTTTCGCAGTTATGGTGCGGATTATGGAAGATGTCCTTCGAAAAAAGAAACATATTTTGGCTATAAGGTTCATGCCACGATCACTTTGGAAGGATACATTACCACGTTTGAAATCACACCTGCATCTACGGATGACCGAGAAGGTCTGAAGGATATGGTTGGAGGGCAGTCTGGGCTTGTGATCCTTGGAGACAAAGGCTATGTTGGAGAAAATCTTACAAAGGAAATGTCAGATCAAGGAATCTGTCTTATGGCACTTAAGCGTTCAAACAGCAAAGCAAACTGGCCGAAACCGGTGCGTCAGTTAATCTTCCAACTCCGAAGGTGTGTAGAAACTGTATTTTCCCAGTTGAGCGAACAGTTACATGCAGAAAGAGTGCTGGTCAAAAGCTTTCAGGGGTTGTGCACCAGACTTGTCAACAAGATTTTAGCATACAATCTTTGTCTGGCATTAAACAGTATTTTTCATGAAACCTGTGAACTTGGAAGAATCAAACAGCTTATCTTCTGAGATTCAAAAATCAAGTCCTTTTATTTCAGGGGGAACTTTGGGCTTTTACGAGGTTTCAATAAATTCAAATTGAATTAGCACAACGAGTTAATTTATAAATATTTATTTTTGAAAGATTTCTGAAAGATTTGTATGATACTATAAAACCATAGAAAAAAGCATAATAAAAGGCTTTTAGTTGATATAGATAATCAGAATAAGATTTAGAGTTTGTTTCATTTAGAAGGGAGTTATATATGCAGATTTTGGAAGTGAAGAATCTAAAAAAATATTATGGAGAAGGAAATACATTGGTAAGAGCACTGGACGGAATTGATTTAAAGGTTGAAAAGGGCGAGTTTGTTGCTATAGTAGGAAGCTCTGGGAGCGGAAAATCAACACTTCTTCATATGTTAGGGGGACTCGATATCCCGAGTGAAGGTGAAGTATGGGTAGATGGAAAAGAACTATCAAAGTTAAATGAGAATCAGTTAGCTGTCTTTCGAAGAAGAAAAATAGGCTTTGTATTCCAAAATTATAATTTGATTCCACTTTTAAGTGTATATGAGAACATCATATTACCAAGACAATTAGATGGGAAAAAGGCAGATTATAAATTTGTTGAGGAACTATTATCACTGCTTGGATTGAAAGAAAAAATGGAATCATTTCCGAATGAGTTGTCTGGTGGACAACAACAGAGAGTTGCAATCGCTAGAGCATTAGCTACTAGACCTGCTATTCTCTTAGCTGATGAGCCTACTGGAAATTTAGATTCAAAAGCAAGTCAAGATGTAATTAGCCTTATGAAAGCAATGAATGAACACTATTCTCAAACTATAGTTTTGATTACGCATAATCAGGAAATTGCTCAACTTGCTGGTCGTATTATACGAATTGAAGATGGAAAAATTCTAAAATAATTATATTAAAGCGTTTTAGAATATCGTTTCTTGGGAGGTAGAGGAATGGTTTATACAATTTGGGTAACGGAAGCGTGTAATTTGCGATGTAAATATTGCTATGAAGGCTCTGAAAAGAATCAGCTACATATGACTTTGGAGACAGCTGAACAGGTATTAAGATTTATGGAAAAGGACTTTGATAATGAAAATGAAGAGGAATTAGTTGTTAATTTTCATGGTGGAGAGCCTTTCATTGGATACAAACTTATCAAGTTTTTTGTTGAGGAATTAAGGAAAAGATACCAACATAGATGTAATTTATTTTTTTCCGCAACAACAAATGCTACTTTATTTACACCAGATATTATCGAATTTATTCAAAAGGAAAATATTGCAATTTCTCTTAGCATTGACGGTGCAAAAAAAACACATGATTTAATGCGTGTTTTTGCAGACGGATCAGGAACACATGACATTGTTATAAAAAATGCAAAACTCTTATTAAAATACGAGCCTTCGTTGCGGATAAGTATGGTATATACGCCTATCACTGTAAGGTATTTGAGTGAAAATATAGAGTATTTATTAAATGAAGGATTTGAATGTATAGCTGCATCGTTGGATGCATATGATGCTGGATGGAGTGAAACGCAGTTAGAAGTGTTAAAAATGGAAATGATAAAAACTAAACAGATATTAGCAAAATTTCCTAATGCAAGGGTAAGTGTGTGTGAAAAAATAACATATTGTGGTACTTACTGTAAAGCAGGAATTAATAATAGGCACATATATAGGGATGGAATTATTTACCCATGTATTGCAACTGGAGGGATGAAAGAGTTTCAAATAGGCGATATTTGGTCTGGAGTCGATAGAGATAAACAAAAAAAATTGCTTAAAGAGAACAGGTTAAATAACGAGAACTGTAAAGATTGTGATTTGCTTGGATATTGCAGTGCTGCACGTTGTACTTTGAAAAATAAAATAATAACAGGAAGTTATTCAGAGCCTGTTCCGATAGAATGCCAGTATATCCAACTGTTATACCGCTTGTGGGGGAGAGAGTTGGAAAATGTATAAAACAATATGTGACATAATATATGGAAGGAGATGGTAACATATGCTTGTTATGAGCATAAAAAATGGACGGATAATTAGACATTTATCCAATAAAGAATATAAAGGTCATATAAAAAAGAACATAATGACTATATTGGCAATTTGTATGACGACTTTTTTAATCATGGTAATATTAAGTCTTGGAACTAGTTATTATAAAACACTAACCAAACGATCTGTTACAGCTGAAGGAATAGAATATGATGTTTCTTTGCCAGAACCTACAGAAAAACAAGTTGAGATAGCAAAAAATATAGATGGAGTAAAATATGCTGGAGTACAGGTTAAGTGTGCTGTAATAGATGAGTATAAGGGAAAAGAAACACGTATTCGGTTATTTTGGGCAGATGATGTGTCTTGGGAAAAACAGTGTGTTTCTGCATATGAATCGTTTGAAGGAAAGTACCCAGAGAAAGAAGACGAAATAGTGTTATCAACACGAAGCTTGTCAGAACTTGGCATTAAAAATCCAGAAATTGGTATGAAAATTAAGGTCAAATGGGGATCTCTTGCAGTAGAGTCAGATATGAATCAATGTGAATCTGTTTTTTCACTTTCTGGTTACTATAAAGATTTTAATATGCATTCAAATGGGTATGTATCAAAAGAATTTTACAATAACACAGGAGTAAAACAGACAGATATTACCAATGGAAATTTATATTTATCATTAGATAATCCCTTATATACTAATGATTATATAAAGAAGTTGGGAAATGAACTGGAACTATATGGAAATCAGATAATTAATTATGATCCGTATATTTTAACTGATTTTATTAAAATGATGAGTACTGTAGTTTTCTTAGTAATTTTAATATTTGCTAGTGGATATTTGTTTATATATAACATTCTATATATATCTATAGAAAAAGAAATACAGTATTATGGACAGTTAAAAACAATTGGAATGTCAGGAACACAGCTTAAAAAGTATATGTTCTGGCAAATTCTAAAAAACTTAGTTATAGGTGTTCCGGTGGGATTGATTTTGGGTTGTATAATTGCAATGCAGGTTGTACCCGTTTTTATGAGAAGTTTGGCTAATACGGATACCAAAAAACAAGTAGTAGTATTTCACCCTATATTGTTGATTTGTGCAGCAGCATTTTCTATTTTTGTAGTTTGGTTAGGTAGTAGGCAACTTATAAAGAAACTTTCTTCTTTTACACCTGTAGAGGCAATGCGTTTTGTAGGAACGAAAGATAAAATTTACAAAAAATTTAATAAAAGCGAACAAGGGGCAAGCATAGTTTGTATGGGAATTAGGAATATTTTTCGAAATAAAAAACAATTCCTAGTAAAAACGTTATCGCTGTTTGTTGTAATGATTTCTTTTTTAGTTATTAGTGTTATAGTACAGGGAAATAGTGCAAAAACCGTTTTGGATAAAATTTTCACCTATGATGCAAGAATTGTAAATTCTAATCTATTAGATGATATGGAATATGAAGGCCTCACGGAAGAATTAATTAATGAAATTATGCAGATAAAAGGAGTAAAAGATATAAGAAAAGTTTATTCCCAACAAATAACGTACGATTATACAATTACCTATCCATTAATAGAAGACTATTTACAAAGAGTATATGATTTGCCATTATTTTCAGAAGATCAATTTCAAGAAGATATGCAAGAATGGCAAGATAATCCAGATAGTTATAAAGGGAAAGGTCGCATTGTTGGAATTGACGAAAAAGAATTCGAGGTGCTTAATAAGCAATCAGGAGGGAAATTAGATAAAGAAGCATTTTTTGATGATAATGGAGCAATCATATGTGGATTTACTGGTGTTTCAGCTAAAGAGGTGGTAGGAAAGAATTTAACATTCCAAATATATGGCGAACAGGGACCTGTTTCACTTGAAGTTATAAATGAGTTAAATGCTAATGTTAATAATCCGCATTACTTGGCCGGAAGTAGTGTTCCAGATCTTATTGTTAGTGAAAAAACATATAAGGAATTGATTCACAATCCAATTTTAGAATTAATATATGTAGACTATAGTGAATCACTTGACAAAAGAGTTGATAAAATAATAAATACTTTGGTAAAAATGGATAATAACTTAGACATTTCTATGAAAACGGATCTTTATGATCAAATGTATGAAAATGAGATTCAACTAAAGATACTTGGAGTTAGTTTAAATTTAGTTTTAGCAATATTATCTTTTATGAATTTTGGAAATATGACAGCAGTTAATATACAAAATCGTAAGAACGAATTAGCAACTTTGTTGAGTATTGGAATGACTAAGCATCAGCAGAAGAAAATGATGGCTGTAGAAGGAGGTGTCTATGCAATCATTTCAATAGTAACTGCATTTATTATTGGCATTCCTTTGTCATATTTAGTATCCAGAATAATTAACCCTTATGGCACACCGTATCAATTTCCAATTTTAGAAAATGCTGTATTTTTTGCTCTGATGTTTTGCTTTTGTTGTGTAATACCAGTCATTTTATATACTTTTTTACAAAAGGGAAGCATAATAGACTTGCTAAAAGAGAAAGCATAAATAAGTATTGTTGTTAAAGAATAAATACGATAATGAATTTCTTTTAAAAAAGGAATTAATTATAAATACTTAAGAAAGGAGGAAGGTACTATGTTAAAAGTCACAAAATTGAATGCAGCGGATAAAAAAACAGTCAAGGTTGAAGCTCAGGGAAAATGTGATTACACCGGAAAGAAAGGTGCACATGATTGTATGTATGACTGTAAAACAGCAGGAAAAGACAGATGGTACAAGAGCCAGGAATTATAATGTAGCGTGATCTTGACTAAGAATAAGGACTATGAAATTGAAAACTCGTATAAGTATTCAATTTCATAGTTCCTTATTCGTTCTGAGTCATACGAAAGAGAGGAACGATACGTATGTTTATAAGTAAAAATACAGAAATACTAAAGTGGAAAGATAAAGTAATTTTGGCAAACAAAAAGTCAGGAAAGTGGATAAGAATTTCAAGTAGAGCTTATGAAATTATTCTTGAGATTATAGCAGAAAACGAAAAAATTGAATCATTAAGGAATAATTTTGAATTAGAAGAGGATTTTTATTTTGTAAAAAAGCTGTATGAAACAATGATGGAAATGGAGCTAATAGTTTCAAAATCAGAGAAGAAAGATCCTATAAATCAACTGGTGGGTATTCAATTGACAAATAGATGCAATTTACATTGTCTTCATTGTTGCGCGGATTCTGGTAGAGGTGATATTGAAAACGAATTATCTACGAAGGAAATGAAGGATGTATTTAAAAAGGTAGTGGAGTGGAATCCTAGGAGAATTATGATTAGTGGTGGAGAACCTCTGCTACGAAAAGATTTTTTTGAATTAATGCATTATTTACGTAAGATGTTTCAAGGAAGAATTTCTTTGTCTACAAATGCTCTTTTAATTAATAAGGATAATGTGAAAGAAATTATACATCTCTTTGATAGTTTTGATGTTAGTATTGATGGGGTAGATGAAGAAACCTGCTCGAAGGTACGTGGCCCTGGAGTCTTTGAAAAAGTATGTCAAAAAATACAGCTATTAAAAAATGCTGGAGCAGAAAGTATAAGTCTCTCTATGGTGTTTGCAGATAAAAATGAGCATCTATCAGAAAAATTTCTTGCATTAAATGAAAAACTAGGGACAATCCCTATGTCAAGAATATTTTCTCCAGTAGGTAGAGGTATAATCAATAAAAAGATTTTTACAGATAAAGATGAAAATGATATTTATATTCCTTCTGATTATTTAGCTGAGAATTACAATAAACCGTTTGGAGTTTGTACTTGTGTAGCTGGAAAGAAAGAAATAATTATTGCGTATGATGGTTCAATATACCCTTGCCCAAGTTATTGGGATTCACAATATTTACTTGGAAATATTAAAGAATGTAAATCAATACAAGAATTTATTGAAGATAGCGAGGATCATTCGACGTGTGATTGCGTCTGTAAAAATAATCCACAGAACTATAGTATGTGTAAAGATTGTTGTGTTAAATTATTTTGTTGGACATGCCCTGGTTCTGTTAAAGACATTAAAACTGAGGCTGCCTTTAGGAAGAGATGTTCTATACTTAAACCTATTTTAATAGATAGAGTTTGGAATCAAGAATATGTGCAGAATAACTAGAAAAATATATTTTTAAAATGAGGGAGTGTATTGAAAGACAAAATTAAAATTGGAATTGTTGATACGGGAATTTATTCACAACATCCGTACTTCAAAGGAAAAATCGAGGGTATATACGAGTATAGACAAGGAAAATTATTATCTTTTTCTCTAGATACATGCAATGATATGAATGGACATGGAACGGCTTGTACATCTGTTATTTTAAAAGAATGTCCTAATGCTCAAATATATGTATATAAATTGTTAGATGAACGAGGTGAAGCAAATCTTCTGTCTTTGGAGCAAATATTACTTTCCTTGCTTGATTCAAAAATAGATGTCATAAATTTAAGTTTAGCTATAACAGAACCCATTATAGCACCTAATCTAAAAAAAATATGCAAAGAAATTACAAGTCAGAATAAATTTCTTGTAGCAGCATTAGGAAATGATAGAAAGAAATCTATTCCAAGTGTGTATTCGCATTGTTACGGCGTAAAAGGCTCGATTCTAAATCATTTAGATGAAATATGGTTCAATAAGTATAAAAGAACTCAATGCATAGTGGATAATACTCCATATTTACATTGCGATGTATCTGGTCAATATCAGATGTTTGGTAAGTCTAATAGTTATGCAGCTGCAAAAATGACAGGTATAATTGCATATGTTTTAGAAGAGAATGGAAGAATAAGTTTAGATCAAATGAATAGAAAACTTTACGAAATAGCAGACAAAAAAATATGGTTATCGAAATCTTTAAAGCGAAGTAGAAGATACCCAGATTTAAAAAAATATAAAGGAAAATATGAAATTAATTATTTAAAAGAAATTGAAGAGGTGGTTCAGAGATATCTTGATAAAAAAATTAATTTGCAAGGAGAATTTTTGTTTTCGCATAAAATTGGTTTGACATATGATTTATGTTATGGATTGTTAAAGCAATTAGAACAAACCTTGAATTTCATAACTGTAAATTATACAGAGATTTCTAGAGAAGATTTTTATACGATCGAGCATTTAGCGCATATGATTAAGAGGCAAATGGAATAAATATGAAAGAAAATTGGAAATATATAAAGCGTTATTTTAGATACAGTTGGAAAAATGGAAAAGCAGGCTTAACATTTGCTTTTTTTATAATGATGATTCAGAGTTACTTAAGTATAGAACTGCCTGAATTTTTACAGAAAATTGTAGATTTGGGAATAATGAAAAAGAGTATTCCTTTAATTGTAAAATACAGTGTGGTGTATATCGTTCTGATGTTGTTATACCAGGCGATAACTTTAGGAATGAATTATTTTTTTAGTACATTTAAAATTAAGGTTGCTTCTAAATTAAAAATTTCAGTAATAGAGAGATTGGCACGTTCAGATGGGAAAACAGTAACCGAACAAAATAGTGGTGATATTATTCGAATATTAGATAATGATATGTATCAGTTAGAGTCATTTGGTATCGATTCGGTATTTGAACTATTTTTGAGTATTATTGTTTCTATAGTAGCCTGTGTTGTTATGTGGCGTTTACATCCAGTACTGCTTTTTATAACATTTATCATACATATTATGCTTTTCATGATTCAGTATTATTTTTCAAAAGGAATAACTACTAATATTAAGGAGGTGCGTAATGTAGCAGGCGATCAATCGACACTCCAGGAAGAATTTATAGTACATTTGAAAAATATAATACTTACAGATGTTACAGATTATTTTTTGAAGATATATTCTAATTATCAGAAAAAGTTGGTGAAAAGATCTAATAAAGCAGATCTTCTGATTTATACTCATTCGGGTTTGTCTGGTATATTCTCTTCTTTTAGTATGATAATAACATATTTAGTTGGAGGAATTTTTATTGTTTATGGTGAGATGAGCATGGGGGCACTAGTTGCCTTTTCACAATATTGCTATTTATTGCTCGCACCGTTTCAGAATTTTGTTAGTTATAATGTTAACTTTAAACAATCAGCAGTTGCTTTAGAAAAAATTTATAAAGAAATGGAACGAATTCATGAAATCGAAGACACGGGTAAGGAAATGAATTTAAAGAAAAAAATAGATACGTTATCATTTAATCAGGTCTCTTTTGCATATAGAAACAAAACAGTTTTAGACCATTTTAATTATACATTTAAAAAAGGTGAGATCACTGTAATAACTGGGAAAAGTGGGTCTGGAAAAAGTACATTACTAAATTTATTATATAGATTATGGAAACCTGATCAAGGATCAATTTTGCTTAATGGCATTCCAATTGAGAATTATAAACTCGATTTTTTGAAAAAAAAGATATGTATTGTTTGTCAAGAGAGCCCTATTTTTAATTGTGGCATACGAGAAAATATCGTTTTAAACCAAGAAAATATAACGAGCGAGAAGTTACAAGAAGTATATAATATTGTTGATATTGAACAGCTTTTAGAGAATGGAAGGACTTTGGATACACCATTAGGTGAAAATGGAAGTCAAATTTCAGGTGGGCAAAAGCAAAGAATTGCATTAGCTAGAGCCTTAGTCAGAGAAGCAGGCATACTTATTTTTGACGAGTGTACTTCAGCATTAGACAATATTTCACAACAAAAAATTATTGAAAATATACAGAGTATATGTAAAGACAAAATAATAATTATTATTGCACATAGATTAGCAGTAGCTAAGGTGGCTGATTGTGTGTTAGTAATGGAACATGGTCAGATTTTACAAAAAGGAGGTTATGAAGAACTTATGAAAGAAGATGGGCTCTTTTCTTATCTTGCATCACTTAAAGATGAATGATACACTAATAAAAAGGAGGAGTCATATGAGAAGAATTCTTTTTATTGAAGATGACAAATTATTGAATCAAGGTATAAGCCTTGGATTAAAACGCGAGGGATATCAAGTAACAAGTGGTTTTTCTGTTAAAGATGCATATGAAATCATCAATTCTAGGGAACAGTTTGATTTATTACTTTTAGATGCAAATCTTCCTGATGGAGACGGATTTAAATTGTGTAAAGATGTTAGAAAAATGGAATTATTCCCTATAATTTTATTAACAGCACGGGGAATGGATTGTGACATTGTATGTGGATTGGAATCAGGTGCAGATGATTACATTGTAAAACCGGTGAGTCTTAGAGTTCTTATTGCACGAATTCAGGCGTTACTACGGAGAAACAAAGAAAAATCATTGAGAATCTATAAATTAAAAGGGTTGGAATTTGATTTTGACAAGAAAAATTTTATAAAAAATAGTGTACCACTTAAATTAGGACGAAGAGAACAAAAGTTACTTTATTATTTGATTTCTAACCATAATCAACCCTTATCTAAAGAGCAAATACTCGATTATGTGTGGTCGGATGAATTGTCTTTTGTAGAGGATAATGCTTTAGCTGTACAAATTCGACGATTACGCGAAAAAATCGAAACAAATCCTGCAGATCCTGAATATATTGTAAATATATATGGTGTTGGTTATATGTGGAGTGATTGAAAAAGTACAATTTTGTAAACTCACATAAAGATGAAATCGAATAAGTATAAAGAAAAAATGATGATAATATTAATATTAATTTTAATTATAGCAATCATAAGTGGTGTTTTCCTGTTTGTTTACATACATTCTGTAAGTAAGGTTTTAGAAAAGATAAGAAATCAGTTAGAAAATGCGATTTTAGGAGAATATACAATTATAGATTATAATGATGGTTACGAATCTGCAATAGGCGAAGAAGTAAATAAGTTACTTTCAATATTTCAAGATCAAAGAAAAAAGCAAAAGAAAGAACAAAAAATTATGCAGCAGTTTCTTGCAGATGTTTCTCATCAGATAAAAACACCACTTTCGAATATAATTGTTTATTCGGAATTAGTGGATAATAGTAGTGAATTGTCTAATGAGAATCATGAAATGCTTCGCTTAGTATGTAATCAGGCTGAAAAATTAGATTTTTTTGTTAGTATGTTAATTAAAGCTTCTCGAGTTGAATTAGAAATGATAGAAATTCATAAACGTATTCAACCACTTGATGAATTAATTCATCAATGTTGTGAGGAAAAATCTTATGCGGCTAAAAAAAACAATATTCAATTTGCTATAACAAGATGTGAGGAAAAATGTCCATACGACATTCATTGGATGCAAGAAGCTATAAGTAATGTATTGGATAATGCAATAAAATATTCACCGAGTAATAGTATTATTGAAATTTGGATAACAAAATATGGACTATATTGGTGTATCCATATAAAAGATTCTGGATGTGGTATTGATGAAAAGGAACAAGGACTAATTTTTCAAAGATTTTATCGTTCAGAAAGTTCATGTGATAAACAAGGATTGGGAATTGGGTTGTATCTAACACGTGAAATTGTCTATAAACATGCTGGATATATAGAAGTATATTCCAAGCCAGGACAAGGAGCTGAATTTTGTATTTATTTACCGCAAAAATAAAAGTTATTAGTAATGAAAATATAGGTGTTAGAAATTTAATGTAAGGGGATATAGTGGATCAATTTATTAGTCAACGCCGAAAAGTATGAGCGTTCCTCTGAACGCTAGGGATATCGTTCCAGATATTATAAGAGAAACCTTCATACTACAGCAGGGGAAGTAGAATTGAAAGTTTCAAAACTCAAGGGGCTCCTTTTGAAACAACCATTATCGAATGTTACCGCCGCAGAGAATTTTCTGTTGAGGAAGCATTGATTGAAATTTATCTGGTTGGTGTTTCTGTTCGGCGTGTGGAAGACATCGTTGAAGCTTTATAGGGAACGAAGGTATATCCTGGAACAATCAGTAACCTGAATAAAAAGGCTTATGAGCGTATTGAAACATGGCATCCCTGTCTGCTTTCCAAGGAATATCTCTATGTTTATGTAGATGGTGTCTACCTGAAACGCAGCTGAGGTGGTGAGATCCAGTTCTGCCTTGGTTGCAATCGGTGTCAGACAGGAGGGATGCTGTGAAATTCTTGGTGTTGCTGAAGGTATGAAAGAGGAACGTGAGAGTTGGCGTTTTTTAAGCTTCATATTATTTCCTTTTCCTATCGTAAAAAGGACTTACCTTACATTCTATGGAACTATTATAAATGAAATAGAAATAATATTAATCTTGACAGTATTGCCGTATAATGCTAAGATAAAATTATATTCATTTATGTACAAATAAAATTAAAGTGTACAATGAATTTTTATTCTGCGATATAGCAGAAGAGTTATTTTGGCATAGTCTGCAATAAAATATAGAAATGAGTTTAAGACAAGGTATAAGAAAGGCAAATACCTTGTCTTTTTTTGCGTTTAGGGAAGAAAAAACGAACGGATCTATAAAATTGCGGACGGAAAGGAGAAGAGATGTCAGAAATAAAATTATTTGACACATGGACATTTCAGGAAGAAGTACCAGAACCATTTCATCAGCTTTTAAAGAAAGAAGGACTGCGGAAAACAACGACAACTTTAGAATGGCTTTCCCAGTATATAGAAAAGCAGGAAGGGACTATAGAAAGTCTCTTTTTTGATTGGAGGATCTATGGAAGAACAAAAAAAGCAGGTGGAAAATTTTTGTAATACGGGGTATGTGATTCGTCTTGGAACAGACCAGTATTTTCGAGAAATACGAAATAGGAGGATTATAACTGCCAAAATTTGGAAGGCAGCTTTTTTCAAAAGCATGAAAGAAACGGAGAAATTTACAGAGAAGCATTTATGGTATGTAGGGATGGACCCACAGATCTGTTACCGGGGGTGGGTTCTGATATCTGTAGAGAGCCAAGAAGAACAGGAGCAATTTTGGGATGGCATAAATCCTGTATTGGGAAATAAAAATGTCAGTCATAGATAAGCATATGATTGGACATTTATGAAAGAGTAACAGAAGCCTCTATTCCCCAGCAGTGAGGGAAGGAGAATAAGCAACCCTTATTTTTTATTGCTACTGTTTTTTTCATTTTCTTTTGGGATTTCCTGACGAATTGAATCAAGTTCTTTTACAATTTGCTCCAGTTTTGAAGATAATTCTGCTGAAACATCTTGAGTTTGGAGTAATTCTTTGATTTCACTAATATCAGAAGTTATGGCCTGTATACTAGAAGAAACATCTTGTTGAATATTTGGAGCAAAGGTCAAAATAACACTAACAAAAATTGCAAGCCAAGCGGCAAATAGAAGGATAGGAATAGGCTTAGAAAGGGTTATAACAGTTACAAGAAGTTGAACGCTAGGCAAAAAAGAGTATACTAGAATTCATTGCTAAGTTAAAAAAATAATCAAATCAAAGGAACATCGTGGACTCATTCAGTGTTTCTTTGCGTAATAATGCCATTTAATATTATTATACTTATGAGGACTTTATGACAAATACTTCATGATAATACAGCATATAGAAAATATATGATTGACCAAAACTACATATTGTGTTACATTATAAGTGGATTAGAAATTTGTGCATGAGAATATCAAAATGCAGTAAGTAAGTTTGTTCCGGTGAAATACCGGAAGTTAAATTTAAGGCACAGCCTGATAAGGTTAAGAAAGACATAAAAATTCAGAAATGGGTTTTTATGTCTTTTTTTGCGTTTTGGGAATTTTCATGAAATATGAAGGAAGGAGGATATGCTAATCCGAATAAAAAAATGAAACATTAGAAAAGCGGATAACAGATATATTTTGGATTTTTACAGAAGAAGGGCAGAAATTCCCTTCTTATTTTATGTACTGATATCCGCTGGGGTATCGGTATCTGTATATCCGTAAGTGAAAGGAGGACGTATGGTGGATTTATTTACTGGTATCCCGGATGAACTGATTGAAAGTACATTACAGACAATACGGGAAAATCTTGACAAAGTAGGATTGTTTGGCGGTCATACACTCCGCAAACATACCGACATTCAGCTCATGGTACTGAAGAACCGACTGACGAAAGAGGATATCCGTTATGCTACTTCATACTGGGATGTAAATGTTGCGGCGGCAGTTGCAAGTGGTCTGATGCGTAAATTTTATGATTCAGATATTGTGTTTTGGCTGAAAAACAGCAGCAATGACTATATCTCATTGATCGGGCGTTTCCCTCAAACGATAGGTTATGGTTTTCGGAAAGGAGAGGATCATTTGAATGAAAATTTAAGAAAAGCATGTCTGGTTCTGGTAAAAGATCCACAAGCTGATTGGGGATTTCGGATACTGACCAGTTATCCAATGTTTGAACGATAGGAGTTGTAGTGTGAGCAAAAAAATGAAAATGACAGTTTTAATGGCAGGCCAATACGATATTGTAAACGGTTCTAAAATTGATTTCCGTTTGGATCAGGAGAAACATCTGTACATTGCAGAATGCGAGGGAAAAGCTTTCGGTCTTTTGAACCAGATAAAGAAAGGAAGCAAAAGACAACTGAAAAAGATTGGAAATGAATTTTCCGGTGTCGTATTGCGAACGGTGCCGGAACAATATCTTTTAGAAGTGTTGGTGGAAAGGAAAGTGGGATGAAGTGTATGAAAAGGAATTAAAAAGAGCAGAACGCTTATTAGAGAATGAATTTGGAACGGAATGGAAAAAGATTGTGCAGACATTAGGGGTATGGGATCTGACACATTGCATAGGACGTGATCTTACCTCATTTATTGCATATCCGGAAAGAGGCAGCGGTGGAAGTAGCAACTGGCAGGGAAATTGTTCGCCGGAAGTTATCCGTCAGATTACCCAGTATGTCAGGGAATGTCAAACACATCGGAGAAAGGAGGACTTCCTTCTCTTAGATCCAATGTGTGGTTCCGGAACCAGCGGTGACGTTGCGGCAGATTTAGGGATTCAATGTGTGCAGTATGACTTAAATCCCGAACTGCCATGTGGGCTTGGCGGATGGAACGCCCTGAAAGATGATGTGGAAGATAGTGCGGATCTTGTATTTCTTCATCCACCATATCATTCCATTATCCGGTATTCCGGTAATATGTGGGGAAAACCTCATGCTGATGATCTAAGCCGTTGCGATAACTATGCAGATTTTATTGAAAAACTCAATCATGTAATTAAGAAGTTATTTTTCAGTCTGCGTTCAGGAGGCGTACTGGCATTATTAGTCGGTGATATACGTCAAAATGGGGAGTTCCATTCTATTGCAAACGACGTAATGACAATCGGCACGATGAAATCATGGATTGTAAAAGCACAGTTCAGTTGTTCATCCAGCAGCCGGAGCTATCATAGCCGGCATCCTTTAATCCCAATCGTCACAGAACATTTGCTGCTGTTTCAGAAAGAGAATGTATTTCAGATACCGTACTCTTTTCGAAAAAGTGGCTTTTTTTATCTTCAGAAACAGGACTCAAAAGCCCTCACATGGTTTCATCTTGTGTGTGCGGTCATGGAACATTTGGGAGGTATCGTAACATTGTCCCAACTGTATGAAGAACTAAAAGACCATCCAAAGGCTGTGAATAATAAGCATTATAAGGAACGTATCCGCGCCACTCTCTATGAACACCGGAATGAGTTCCTTACAAATCACCGGGGAAGTTACCGGCTGAGTTATATGTAAGGGAGGTGCAGACATGGGGAAGTGGGATGAAAACAGCGGATATTATTGTCTGCTGATAGCAATATTCTGCGGTTTGGACGTGTATGAGTCGGTACTGATGTATAAGTATGGACCGAACCACCCACTCTGCCAGAAGATCCTCAGAAAGAAAATAAAAACAGAATATAGGGAAGACATGGACAGTGACGAGGTTGGAGAAATGATGTATCAGCTCAGAAAGGCGGGATATACATTAGAGGAAATTTCAAATGCTTTTAACTGTTATCCATCTACAGTACGAAGACGGATTGAGAAAGTGAAAGGAAAGGATAATGAAAAACAGGGATAGGATTCATCTGTATCATTCGGAAGATGATATGGACAAGAGTTCTCTGGGAGCGTATGAGCAGAAACTAAAAATGCTTTTGTATGAATGGGAAAAGGTTTACACCTATGGAGATGCTGAGAGCATGTGTACGGATGGGATCATTCTGAATAGATACCGAAAGGAAATCCTGCAGTTAAAAAGTAAGTTGAATCTTCTCGGAAGTAAATTGGTATGCGAGATTCCGGAAATAATGCCGGAGGAATACATGGCACAGGCTGATACAATCAGGACACAGGCTTTGAAAGCATTAGAAGAATATCAGGGTTCTTCTGATTACCGCTATCTGATGGCAAAACTTTTCTGTATGAGTAAAAAACAGAGAGAGCAGACAGGGGTTATGGAGATATACGGTAAAGTACATAGTCTGCTCAATGCGGTTTCAGAAGATAATTTGGTTGTAATGAGGGAACTCGGAGTATCCGGCATGTTACGGGATCAAATTCAGGAGAGTGTAAAAAAAGTCCGTTCTATTCCGCTCAGAACAACAGAGATACCAAAAAAACAGGCAGTAAAGATGGACGAGGATTGGCAGATACAGGGGCAGTTAAGTATTTATGACCTTGAGGTGTCTTAGAAAGGAGAAAGGGAATGACAGATCAAAAAATGATAGCGGCAATTTTTAATGATTTTATGTCTCTTTATCGTGGAACATCACAGATTGGAATTCAGGAAATTTGTAAGAAATATGAGAATCACCGGATGCTGATGGGGCTTCTCGCTAATTTGGATGAGGCAGCAGCTATTCCGGTGCCACAGGTAATGAAAGAGTGCTACGGAATCTACAAACAGTATCGTGAACGTGAAATGGAGGAAAAAGACTGGGAAGCCGTAGTGGAAGAGACTCGTGTTCTTGCAGAAAAATGGAAATCCAATAAATGGTGTGTTCGTGTTTTGATTGAACTCATGGGGCTTTTGGAACATGATGACAAAGAACGGAGAAGAATTGCAAAAGAAGTAGAAAAAGAAATGGAAGAGGCTATGCAAAATGATAAGGCAGCCTGATAAATGTATGGAGAGTCTTCGGGCTCTCCGTTTCTATGAAGGAGGTTTTAGAATTGTTTGAAACGATGATTCACAGTACAGAAGAATTGAATGCAATGGCGGTTCATTTGAGATTATCTGAGAATTTTTCAGAATTAAAGCTGCTGGCGTCAGAATGGCTTGTTCCGGAAGAGTATGTTCAGGACTTTATAGCCGGAAAACGTGCCCAGCTTGCGGAAATTCCATTTGAGGAAAGGGAATACGACTCTGCGGTTGAGAAATTAAGAGCTGAAATGTGGCTTATCAAGGATCAGATGTTTACAGATATTGTTTCCAAGTATTTAATCAGAAAGGCAGAAGATAACCCAGTCTTTGGTATGCAGGTACTTCAGAAACATAAAACAATTCAGAAATGTATGAATTATATTATGGAACAAGCCTATGAAATTGCTAAAAAAGAACATGAAAAGAAAACCAGCGGCAAGCAGCCGGCGACAGGACGGAATCAGAATGTGGCGCTGGGGATTTCAGAACTTCAGGTGTATCAATGGGCAGAAGATTACTATGCACTGGATGACGCAAAAAAAGAGGCTGAGGAAAGAGCGAAAGAGCAGAAGAAAAGGGTAAGCAAACAAAAAAAGAGTATACAGCGTAAAACACAATCCTCATCCTCAGAAAAACCGATTTCAGCAGTACCAACTAAGAATACAGTACCACCGAAAAAGAAACAGCCGGAGAACATTCAGCTGTCATTGTTTGATATGACGAATTCGGACAGTTAGGAGTTGGGAGAGGAGGAAACGGATGAAGGCGTATAAAGGCTTTAAAAAGGATTTAACCTGTCTCGGTTACAAATTTAATGAAGACGGGATAAACAAAACGGATCAGGCTAATTGCAGGAAAAATGGATTTCACTGTGCAGAAAACCCAATGGATTGTCTTGATTATTATTCTGACTGGAAAAACTCAGTTTATTACGAAGTGGATGCAGCAGGTGATATTGATGAAGATGAAATTGACAGTAAAATTTCCTGTACCGAGATGCAGCTGGTTAAACGGCTTACGATAGAGCAGCTGCTGTTTGAAGGACTAATTTATATGGTAGAACATCCCGAACGGAACTGGAATGGACATGTGAAAAAAGAATGTGGAAAGGCGTATAACGGTTTTGTAGTTGTGCGTGGGAAAAATCCAATTGCATCAGGGAATTTGGGCGATATCCTTGTACTTTTGAAAGAGGAAGAAAATTGTTCTGCAATAGAGGAAGTGGCATTTTTAAAAATTGATGGAAGCAGATGTTATCCGAAAATTGATTATACTGTAAAAGGAATTACAAATGATCAGGAGGAGGTTTGTGCATGAAAAAAAGTGTCTTACTTACATTAACGCCGCCTAAATTGACAAAACAGTTGAGAGAACAGGCAGAAAAAGATATACCTGTAATTGATAATGCATGGGGCAGGAGAAAAGAATATAAATACAATAGTTATATAAAGGCTAAAATTGAAAAAGGCTATTTGATACTTTCTGTCTTTAAAACGGAATTTGTGCGTTCGGGTTCCAAATATCCGATGTATATTGTCTATTTTGATAGGAAAAAAGGAGAATACTTATCACTGGAAACAGAAACCGGTAAATGGAGAACTGCAATGCTGGAAAATCTTGACGCAGGTCTTTCTTGTTATAACTTTAAACATTATATTTCCGAAAAAGATGCAGAGAAGATCAAGAAATATCTGAAGATAGGAGAGGGTGATTTTTATTCAATATGCCAATACCAATCATCTCTACGGACAAAACGTTTAGACAGGCAGTACAAGCGCAAAACAGATGAATGGGATCAGATATTAAAACCTGTTCGCAGTATTCCGAAAGACTGGAACAAATGGGTTCTGCGCAGAGCAATTTCTGAACACTTTATATTTTACTACTATAAAAGGAGCGGCTCAACAGAAGGGTATTGTACTTGCTGTGGTAAAAAAGTGGCTGTAGAGAAACCAAAATACAACGAAGAAGGTGTATGTCCAAATTGCGGTCAGACTATAACATATAAGTCAATCGGAAAATTTGGTCGGATATGGACAAAACAGGAAACGGCGTATTTAATCCAGCGTTGTCATCCTGGCTTTATAATAAGGGAGTTTTCCGTCTGCATGGCTGTGGGAAAAGACAGTTACCGGAATCCGGTAGTTCTCAGCTCGGAAGAAAATCGGTATTTGTATGACAAGGATTTTAACGAAACTGCTTTTTACTTTGATGATTATAAAAAAAGAGGCGCCCGTTGGATACAGGGAGAAGCAAATAGAGGGGGATATTGGTACTATTATTATAGATATATTTCTAACTGTTCTGGAGCAGTATATCCCACGACCATTCCTGATCTTGCAAAAAAGGAATTGAAAATGTCTGGTCTTCCTGAGATTTTAAAACAGAAAAGCGTCTTTAGACCACGGGACTATTTTATATCATTAAGAAGGGCACCTGTACTGGAACACCTAGTTAAAGCAAACTTATATAAGTTGTCACAGGAAGTCATGAATTACCCGGAAAAAATATCCTGTACACAACAACACGGTGCGTTACATACTCGACTTGGGATCAGCAGAAACGCTTTAAAACGCTTAAGAGAACGGGATGGGGGATTAGAATATCTTGTGTGGCTTCAGGAGGAAAATACATCCGCACATTATTTAGATGACGATTTAATCTTTTGGTTTATGAATAACAACATAAAACCTAAAGATTTAAAGTTTATTCAACCGAAAATGAGTTTTGTTCAAATAAGAAATTATTTGACTCGTCAGAAAGGACGGCGAAAAGACAGTATTTCTCAGGTGCTTATCACATGGCAGGATTATCTTTCAATGGCAAAGAGGATTAAGATGGATACGGATGATGAAATTGTGTATCGGACATCCAAATTATATCAGCGCCATAAAGAAATTATTCAATATATTGAAGAAAATCGCCTGTCTGTAACAGCGGGAGAACTTGCTGACAAATATCCGAACATCAATGAAATCCTCTCAGGTTTAGACAAAAAATATGAATACGGCAATGAAATATTTACTGTTTTAGCTCCACATTGTATTGAAGACATTTTAAAGGAAGGACAGGCACTTCACCATTGCATAGATAAGAAAACAGAGTATCTGGAACGCATCAATGAGCAGGAAACTTATATTTTGTTTCTGCGTAAGACAGAACAGCCGGACAAACCGTATTATACATTAGAAGTAGAGCCGGGCGGAGTAATACGACAGAAACGGACAGAATATGACAGACAGAATAAAGACATTGAAGAGGCATCTGAATTCTTAAAAGAGTGGCAGAGAGAAATACAGAAAAGGATTACGGCAAGTGATAAAAAACTGGCAGACAAGAGCAGGCAGCTTCGCATAGAATCTTATGCTGAGATGCGCAAAAAGAAAGTAAAAATCAATGGCGGGTTGTTTCAGGGAAAATATCTGGCAGATGTATTGGAAGCAGATCTTATGGAAATGCCGGATACCATTGAACATGCAGCGTAATTGGAAAAGGAGGACCATGAATAATAAAGTAGATATGACAGGAAAAGAGCAGCTTCAGAAACTGTGGAAAGAAAGGAAAAATATGCGACAGGTAATCCATAGTGCTGTCAAAAATTCTAAGACCGGAAAGCTTTCTTACGAGATGCTGTTTCAGGAGTTAATGTTGCGATACGGAAACGTATCTGGTAAGAGTGGTGAAAATGTGATTTTGAAAGGCATTTTGGACAATCTGTTATGGCATATGATTGGTGATAAAGAGCTTTGCGAGCAAATTACAGAACATGGAATTTTATATAGTTGTCCGGAATGTGATACACAAATGACGGAGGAAAATGCCGCATAGAAAGAAGGGGTTATATGAGTAAAAAGGAAAGTATGTTGTTTGAGCTGATGGAAACCTGCAATTTTCGTGATGTGTTTGAGCATTACTCAGAAGCACCGGATTCTTTACAGTCAGGGAAACATCCGGACGCCCAAATAGGACATATTCGTGCATACTGGAATGAAGACGGATGGCATGGTAACTATTTTCCTTGTAGAGGTGAGCTTTGGACGAAAGCATTTAACCGGGAATCACAGGACATTTATCGCTGTCTGGTGACACAGTTTTATAATCTGGAAATATTAAGAGAATTTTGTAAGGGACATCCATCTTCGCATGTGGGTGAAAATGAGTATAATTTTTTTATGAATGGCCGCACAGCAGACTACTGGATTAGATTTATAACAAGGGAGAATGATTATAACCTGTACCTAAAAGGATATAAGAAAAACTGTCAGCATACATAAAGCTACGGAAATATGATGAGACGTAAAAAGGAAAGATAAAATTCTTTCCTTTTTACGCAAAGTAGCAAAGGTGGAAACGCAAGGGAGGAAAGGATGGGAGAATTTGACAGGATTATAGAATTTGCAATAAGAACAGATGTAGAACTATATACAGCAATGCCTACAGGCTGGAGAAAGATTACCGGTTCAATGACTGCACCACGTGGGAGTACTTGGATCTACAATGGAAAATCATATTTTTCAGGGCAAAGGAAAACAGCGCTTTTGGTAGAAAAAGAATGTTTGAAATAGGATTTTAAAATGAGGTGGATAGTATTGAAGAAAACGGAAGGATATTTTCAGCAGTCAAACGGTCAGCTTACTCTGTTCCAGCCGGATTTCATTCGGGATGCTGATTGTACCAAAGAGACTCCGGTTATATATGGAAAATCGGATATTCCGATCTATGGAATGGGTAAAAGAATTTGTCCAAGGGTTTCTGGAAGAAAAGACACAGAGTATATGAAAAAGATCTATCTTGAAGAATTACTGCCTTTGGAAATGTATGATTTGGTTATAGTTTTAATATCTGGTGGTAAGGACAGCATTGCCTGTTATTACAAGCTATTGGAGTTAGGCGTACCAAAATCCAAAATCGAGTTTTGGCATCATGATATAGACGGTGGACACCCTTCACGAACTATGGATTGGAGATGTACTGCAAATTATATACGCTCATTTGCAGAAGCAGAACAGATTCCACTTCGGGTATCCTGGAGGAAAAACGGATTTTTCGGAGAACTGTATCGTATTGGGACATCAGAATTAATTGAATGGGTAGATCCAGAGACAGGGGAAATTTATCAATGTCCTCCGTCAAAAAAGTATATGGAATGTCAAAAGTTAAAAGCGGCAGCAATATCAGAAATGGAAAATAAACTGGCGGAATTTGGTTATCGAATGAAATTTCCAATGAAAAGTGGAGATTTGAGTCGGCGCTGGTGTTCTGCTTATCTAAAGATCATGGTAGCAGATACCGTTTTGCGAAACATGAACAGTATGCAGAAACTAGAGAATACGGGTGGTAAAAGACAAAAATTTCCAGCAAAAGGGAGCACACATCAGGGACGTTGGTGTAGCGGAAGTTTAAAGGCATCTGTTCAGGATAGTGTGACTCCTAATTTAACAAAGACACGAAAGGATATAAAATTATTAATTGTATCGGGAGAAAGACGTGGTGAATCCGTTGGGAGAAGCAAATATAATGAAATAGAAATTCACCGTACCAATGCAGTTTCCAAACACCACCGTACTGTACACCAATGGCGTCCGGTTATTGATTACAGTGAAAGAGATATTTGGGAAGTGCTGAAGCGGCATAAAGTAAACCCACATCCTTGTTACCGGGCAGGTTGGAACCGCTGTAGTTGTGCAATGTGTATTTTTTCTACTCCCCGATTATTTGCAGGAATCAGGGAACTGTATCCGAAAGAATATGCTCTTTTATGCCAGGACGAAAAAAATCTTGGATTTACGCTGGATAACCATTGCGATTTGGAAACTTATATCGGTAGTGCGGACTCATGTGTATATCATGGTGATAAAGAAGCGATTCAAAGTCTGCTTACGGGAGAGTTTCCAGTCGAGTCTGTTTATGTAAAGGGCAAATGGAAATACCCGGCAGGAGCTTTTCATGGTGCAGCAGGAGGACCTTGTTAATCTGATAGGAGGAGATTATAAATGAAAACGGTAAAAGAAATAACACAGGAAACAGTAGATGCTTTCATTGAAACGATGAGTTTGACAATCTTTTATGAAAAAGTGGCAGATGAATTGCAGACAACAGCACCAGAAGGTTATGGATTTGACTGCCGGAAGATAAGTATTTCAAATAAAATTCAGGAGCAGTGGATACAGCAGTTTGAGGAAAAGTTGGGAAAAGAGCATCTTCCGGAATTGTTCAGAATGCTCTTACTTGCTGGACCAAAGGTGGAACATCAACTGAAAGCAAACGAAATAGCTACTGAAGAGAATTGGATTTGCAAAATGAATTAGTGTTATTATTTATATTACGAAAAAAGAGAATAGGAGAAGTTTGATATGACAGATGAAGAAAGAATAATTTCTTGCCAGCAGGAAATCCGAAGACTTAGGGGTGTTGTGCGGGAATATGAAGAAAAAAGAAGAGAGTTTCTTGAATGGTTGGAAGAGGAAAGTAAAATACCGTCTGAAAACCAGTCTGGATTAAATGTGGTGAAGCAGTATTTGGATACATGCCTATATTAAAAGGTCTTAAATAGAGATACTTTACAGAAATATAGAAGATGCATACTTTTTACATTTTAAGAGGCTAAGCATTATAAAATTGTGAGCCAATGCAGTAAAAAACCCGGAATTATTCCGGGTTTGATGGAAATGTATAGTTGTTTAAAACTTCATAAGGTATTGAACTGGCAGTTTGAAGCACTATTTCTTTTGAAACAGTTAATGTATGTTCGTTAATTAGAATGAACGAAAGGTTTAAGTTTAAATTATGAGGCCGGTGTTCCATGTAGTACTGAAATAACAAAGGAATCGAAGTGACAAAGCTGATTTTATCGTCAGACTTCATTTCTTTTGATATTAAACTTAAAAGATTGCTAGAAAGTTCATGGTCTACAGTTCCAAAAGTATTGTCTGAAAGAAAATGAAAATACCACTGGTGAATGGGACCGTTTGCAAAACATGAAGTCATTTGGTAAAAGCTGGTGTTATCACATAAATGCTCGGAAAATTCATATGGAATATGTGATAAAGCAAGCTTAACGGCCTCCATCATATGATTGATGGCAGCAGGAACGGATATAGTGTTTGGATCATAGCCACAAACAGAAAGTAACTCTTGCAAAGATACTCTGTTTTGTGAATTTAAGGCAATTTTGGTTAAAGTATCTATAGTAGGTGGAGTCTCCCGTTTTTGCGTTACTAAACGGGAAAGGTGCTCCTTGCTCATTTGAATATCTTCGGCAAAACTTTTTTGTGTTCGGTTTCCAAGTGCTCTTTTGAGGAGTATTGAAAATGCTGATTTATCAAATTGACTGTTCATAATAAAACCTCCATTTTCACTATATCATGTGGGAATGGAACAATCAATCAGATAATTAGTAGGGGAAATTTTTTTTGCTAAATGTGTAGATTTAAAGCAAAAGAAAATCAATATATAATAATCTATATCAATAATAATTGACATTAAAAAGAAAAGGTGTGTATAATGTAGATATAGTAAAAGAGGGGGTGATCGAAATTTGAAGACTTATGAGGTTGGAAATGTGAGATATGATGGAAAAGTTTATTTTCTGATTCGCCGGACAGAGGATGCCAGTATCTGTGTATATCCAACAAAATATTTGAAGCATAAGACAACTTCAAATCGTTCCCCCAATACAGTAAAGCGTATTGCGTTTTCATTATCCTATTTTATGGGATATTTGAAAGAACAGGGGAGACAGTTTGAAGATGTTTATGAGATGACTTATAGTGCACAAATGGAATTTTTTCAGAACTTTCTCTATTGGGTTAAAGGGGGAAAGCATATTTCCGGGGAAGTAAGGAAAATTCCAGATAATGGAACCTGCAATGCATATTTACATGATGTGTTTGGTTTTTATCAATTTCTTGAAATGGAATATGAACAGTTTGGCTCATTGCTGGTTCTTTCGGATAAGACAATTTCGTATACAAATGCTATAGGCGTTAGAAAGACCAAGCTGTGCCGGTCATTTGATGGATATTTGAACGCAGTTTCATCAAAAGGGAGAACCATAGAGAGAAAAAACATTATCGTTCTTTTGGATGCATGTACAAATTGCAGGGATCAGTTGTTACTTCTTTTATTAGCTGAGACCGGATTTCGCATTGGAGAGCTTTTAGGGGTACGTTATGTAGAGGACATTGATTACCAGGGGTGTCGGATACGCGTTGAACCAAGAGTAGACAATGAAAATAAAGTGCGTGCAAAATATGAGGAAGACAGGTGGGCAAAGGTTAGCAAAGATACTTTTGACATTCTGCTCTTTTACTATGCTAAGTACAGAAAATTATTGCGAGAATCAGAATATTTGTTTATTACATTATCTGGAGAACATGCCGGACAAGCGTTAACAGAAGATGCAGTCAATGCAATGCTTCGCCGTTTACAAAAGAAGACACAGATTAAAGTTACATCTCATATGCTCAGGCACTATTTTGCAAACGAGCGTCGGAAGAATGGATGGAGTTTGGAATTGATCAGTCAGGCGCTGGGGCATAGGAATCTACAGACAACTATTAATTATCTGAACATTAGCAATGAAGAGTTGGTTGAAGCAAGTGAAGAGCTTTTTCGCAAAAATGCAGCATTATATATGGCGGACAAATTGTTATAGGAGTTGGTTAAATATGACAATGGAAGTGGTTAATTGTTTTCATGAAGAAAAGAAGAATGTCGAATATTTAGAAAGACAGATAGAGGAGTGCCCGGTAAGGGAAAAGAGATTTATAAAGCGTGGGATAGAGTATTTGTATTTGAAAAATGTGTATGATGTAACAGAAATTGAAGATAGTTTGATTGATTCGTATGCACTATGGCTTCAGGAACATGAAATCAAAGACAGAAAGTTGATAGGTGTATACCAAAAATCTTTACGGGATTGGAGAATGTTTCATAAGCAAAAAGAATTTGTAAAACTAAAAGAAGAGCTGGAAGAATGTGACACAGTAGAACAGACTCTTAAGAACAAAGTGTATGCATTTATGGTGGAGAAGAAGATATATAGTTTGGAAGAAATTGACTGGGATGTCAGGGTGAGTTATGAACAATATCTGGAGAAAACCATAAATAAAAGAAATCGTCCATGGTATCTAAGCGGCTTAGATAAACTAAAGTTATTTGATATTAAAAAAAGAAATAACAGTATAAGGGAAACTAGAATTCGGTTAAAGTATCAAGAGAAGAAAATTTACTTGGGTTATCATCCCGATTATAATTTGGCAAAGGAATTTTACTATTGCAAAGATGCAGAAGGAATTATATGGGATTTTTCAATTAAGACATCACGGAGATTGAAATATCAGATTTTTACAGTTCTAAATTATGCATTAGAAAACTTTTCGGAACGTAAATTACGGCGGGGGTATCTTGCCCCTTTGCATTTCTTTTATGTGTATTGCATAGACAGAGGCATTTCGGATCTAACACAGTTAGAGCAGAACCAGATTGATGAGTATTTTAGTAAAGCAAAAGAAGTTCCGCTTGTAAATAACCGATATCCTCAGATTGTGGATAAAGTACAGAGAATCCTTTTTTTACAGGCTAAAGATATCAACTGGGATGCAAATGTATGGTATTTGGAGCGTTTCCAGTTTGATATAACCCGTTATGATCCGACAAGACCGGTAAAACGTATTTCGTTTTTAGATATATTAGATAAACATAACCGAGAATATTTAAAGATGTATGTAAAATATCAGTTGGGTGTAACTGGGGCTTCTGTTCAAAATATATGGGCACGGACGTATATTACAAAAGCTTTTCTGCGTTTTCTTGATCAAAAAAAACTTGCAGTAGATAAATTGACTGCAGCAGAGATTGATTTATATATGAGAGAATTGCAAAAGGAATGTGTTGAAATTGCAACATTTAACGATAAGGTGGCTGAAATCCATTGCCTTTTTAGGTTCCTGACAGCGAGGGGACATTATAGCAAGGTTCCTTTTTATCCAGAATATTATATAAAGCGGGAACCAGTACCGCATCATTATCGGTCTGTACCACAGAATATGGTGACGGAGATCTTACAGAATTTAAACCAGTTGCCAGAAGACATGAGGCTTATGTATCTGCATTTATGGTGTTTAGGGTTACGAATCAATGAAGTATGTTCCATAAAACGGGAAGGATATTATCTGAAGGAAGGGGTTGCTTGGCTTAGGATTTATCAGCACAAAATGAAGATGGAAAAGGTAATTCCAATCCCGATGATATTATATCGTAGCATGATGGTTTATATAGAACGAAAGAAAATCGGTATAGACTCATATGTGTTCCAAAATTCCAAAGGAGGACCATTTTTGTCAACACACTATTGGCATGAAATGGTGGCATGGTGTAAAAAACAGGGAATCAGATGCGGAGATCATGTGTTCCAAACGCACGATTATCGGCATAGTGTAGCTACAGCCTTATACGAACGTGGGGCATCCATACAGGCAATCCGGGAATTTTTAGGTCATAAACATGAAAATATGACAAGACGGTATATTGACTGTATTCAGAAACATGTGGATATGTCAAGTGAACAATATTATAAAGAACAGAAAAGTTTGGTAAGCGAATGGAGAGGAAGTGACAAAGATGGAAACTAGGATTTACATAAAAGATCTTCCTTGCTATCAGAGAAAAGGAAGTATTTCTGAAAAAAATATTAGAGTTATGGAACAACATTTTTATAATTTGGATCTTTTGACAATGGAAGGGCAGAAAAAGGAAATGGAAACATTCATACGAAGCCGCGGAGAAGAGTTGAGTATGTCTACCGTAAATGGAGACATAATTCTTTACAATCTACTTGCTAGATTTATGAAAGCTAAATATCCGTTTCTGCACAGTTTCAGGGCAATACCAGAAGAAGTCCTTGTTAAGAAATTTAAGGCATGGCTATTAAATCATGGATATCAAATCACGCGAAAGCATCATATGAAAAGTATGGGTAAGAATTTACAAGAGGATGCGGCACCAATCAAGTATCTACGTCTTCTGCTTCGTTATTTGGAACCAGAAGATAAACGGTCAGAATGGGAAAAAGATGTGTGGAAACTGGAAAATTTGGGGTTTGAGGTCAGACAGAATCCGATAGATGTGATAAGGACAATAAAATTTACTGGAATCATACAGGAGACAATAAGGGAAGAGGTAAAACGGGCATCTTATATTCGGATTAAATATTTATCGGTAGGTTCGCTACAGGGAGAGATACGTGCGGTAAGACGGTTTTCTGAGTTTCTTGCCAAGAGAAATCCAGAAATTAAAAGTTTAGGCGAAGTAGGGCGGTTAAATATTGAAGAATACTTGACTTACATCAACCTGGAAAGAGGTCAGGAAAGAAACTTAAAAACAGAAATGGCAAATTTAAAAAACATGCTGCAGCAGGTTGGAAAAGTGATTGACAAGCCCAAGTTGGGGAAATTGTTTATTAAGCAGGATATGCCAAAAGCACCGGAAGTAGCATTTAAAATTTATTCTGACGAGGAAATAAAGCGTTTGAATTATTATATTGTCAATATGGAAGAACAGGTGGCACGTGCGCTGATCCTGCATCAGATGCTTGGCGGAAGGATTTCTGATACACTTACCTTGCGAACAGACTGCTTATATCAGGAAAACGGGCATTATATTGTTCGAATGTATCAGGTAAAGACCTCTTATTATGAAAAACCGATTCCAGATGATGTGGCTAAGTTAATTCAAAAATCCATGGAGTATACATACGAAAGGTATGGGGGAACGGAATATGTATTCGTAAATGAGTCGAACCCTTCCCTGCCGTTTCAATATTCTATGCTGAAACACCGTGTATATACATTGATACACGAAAATGATATTTGCAAAGACAACGGAGAACGAATGGGCTTTGCCACACATTTATTCCGGCACTGTTATGGCATGAAACTTGTGGAACTGCATCTGGATGATGCTGCTATTGCACATCTATTAGGGCATAGAGGAGTGAATACGGTATATAGGTATCGGCGGGCAAGCGGAAAGCTATTGGTAAAGGAAACCGAAGAATTAAGAAAGACGATGGATGAGATTTTGAGTGAAATTATTAAGGAGTGGGATGGATATGAGCAAGTATTCCAAAATGGTTGAGTCTAATCAAAAGGCAAGTAAGGAAAAAATAGACTGCGCAATCCGCACAATCAAAGAAATGCTGGATAAGGAAGAGCAACTTTTGGTCTGTGAACTAGTCCGGAAAACAGGATTGTCAAGGGCTTTCTTCTATAAGAATCCGACTGTAAGCAAGTTTTTGAATGAGGCAAGACAGAAGCAGGAAGGCAAGGTGTTCCATCAGAAAAAGAAAGTGATTCTGGATTATGCTCTGGAGCGGCAGAATGAGCTGATAAAAATGGAGTATGAAAAATCTCAGAAAGAGAATAAGGATTTAAAGGCAGAGAATGAAAAGTTGAAGAAAGCTCTTAAGAAAAAAGAAGTTGCGTTTATTAAAGGATTGTAAAAATGTAAAACAGATAGAATTTTCAAAATATGAGGGAATTCTATCTGTTTTACTAATAGCGGAAAGAAGGGATTAAACCGTCGGCATCTCCATATTAAACAATTTTGTATCATTTTGATCATTAAAATTCACTACATAAATATGTTCTTTTATTTTATTTAGCTCAGAAGTTGAAATATTTGAATCCTCTCCAATACTATTATTTATAAATCGGTGTTTTACCTGTTCTTTGTCTTCTTCAATATCTAGGGTATAATTATATATAATCAATTCGGATCCGTTTTCTTTTAGTGAATAAAAAATATGTTCCCACCACCAAGAATCAGATTTCCCTATTGACATTCCATAAATTATAAATAGTTTTGTATTTAAAAAATCACTAGAATATCTTATGTCTGCCCTCGTCCAGTAAGATTTTATAAAAAATCGATCTTCATCTGTAAATTCATTGTATCCTTTGCGCTCATATCCAAAAAGAATGGATTTAGGAATCGACTGAATTCCGTTTGGATGTACAATATCTAATATTACATTTGAATACAATATATCATTATTGATTTTAAAGTGAAAATTATTAGATGATGTTTTATAAATAACAGGTTTAAATTGTTGTCTATCCAAATCAATATAGTTATCTAATAAGCTTGTATAATTAAAATTATAAAATTTAAAAACAAACAATTGATGGTGTCCATTTTTGATCACATTCTTAGAAAAATTCATATTTTGCAAACTGTCTGTATCAAGATCCCCCAATATATTTTCTAAAGAATTTATGGCCCAATTATATTTCGTTGCATTTGATCCTATTTCTTTTATGACTTCAGTAGTAACAATGTTGGATAAGAACATGGAAAATAATGTTTGTAATTCAAATAGATGTTCATTTAATTCATCCAAATCACCTGTTGGGATGAGTTCATATAATGCATTTTCAAAGTCGCACCAGTTTTCTGTATTACCTTTATCTTGTTTCATTTTAAGAAAAAGCTTATTCTCTTTGTTACATTCAGCATATTCTAAGAAATCAAAAAATTTTTGGTAAAGTGGAAGTATTTTCTTGTTTAGTTTTTTTAATATTTTAATGTCAAATCCATTTCCAACAAAAACCATGATATCATTTTGTGCAACTATTTTATTAAAATGTTTTCCCCCATATTTTTTTTCCATTTTTATAATCCACCTCTTTCTTTGTAAGATATCAAAAGATTATATGACGGTTTCGGTTTTTTGTTATTCTTAATTCCCTGATATCTTTTTAAACTGTATATATTGTATAACTATACAATATTTTTCATTTTAAGGCAATCTTTGAATATCATATAAAATTGTTTCAATTAATCTTTTAATAATTATATCTAAAAAATAAAAATAATTTTACAGAAAAAAAAGAGTGGGTTACTTAGTAATTAATAAGAGTAAAGTTGTTTTAAGAATAATATTTTGAGAAACTGTTAGAAAAAAACGCTATAAACACTGTGTATTGTGTAAACACCTTGATTTTCTGGCATTCCTGAGAGTGGGGTACATATAATGGCAATTTCAGGTGTTAAGACTTTAAAGTTGGATATCCCCCTAGTGCCTGAAACCCGCATAAAATGGGCACTTATGCCACTACATATCGCTAAAATTTACATTTTAAAACTGTGCTTAGACGAGGAAATTATTCCTCGTTGTCGTTTCCCTTGTTCAAGGGGGTATCTCACAAAATGTATAAATCAGCAAAAGAAGCAATAATTCAGCGTAAGTTTAATCTTATGGCAGAAGTCTAAAAAATGGCAAAAGGAGAAGATGAATATGGCATATAAAAAATATAGAGAAATGAAGGTTTATGAAGCAAGAGGGTACCAGTATAAGCAGACACCGAGTATTGTTTTGAAAGGAAAATGGCTTTCAGAGTTGGGATTTAACATTGGAGAACAGATTGAGGTGAAATGTGAGGATGGACGGTTAATTATAACGAAGGCGAATGAGATATGGAGTGCTGAAGCTTAATAGAGGCTTTTACTTTTTAAACACTGTTCATTATTATATCAAAAAATAAAAATGAAAAAGCTATAAGACATTAAAGCTAGATTGAGTTGATACCAACCCAATGAATAGTATTTTCCGTTCAAACCAACTAGGGCTTCTTTTGGTTGATTTCCGGCGGTAATACGAATATAATATTTATTAGGTGAAAGTATGCGATTTCATAGGAGAAAATGAATGGAATATTTAACAGTGAAAGAAATTGCTGAAAAATGGGGAATCTCAGAAAGGCGCCTTCAAACGATGTGTAAAGAAGGAATGGTTGAGGGGAGTAAAAGATTTGGGAGATCATGGGCAATTCCAGAGGATGCGGTAAAGCCTGTTGATCGTAGAATAAAATCTGGGAAATATATGAAAGGTAAAAAAAACTAGAAAAAATGACGGAGGTAAATATAAATGGCGAAAAATACAGCCGACATAGGATTTGAAAAACAGATATGGGATGCAGCCTGTGTGCTTCGTGGTAACATGGATGCGTCAGAATATAAGAATGTTGTACTGGGGTTGATTTTTCTAAAGTACATTTCAGATCGATTCGATGACAAGTATCAGGAGCTGAAAGATGAGGGCGACGGATTTGAGGAGGATATTGATGAATATACTTCCGAAGGCATTTTCTTTGTACCTGTAGGTGCACGTTGGAATGAGATTGCAGCGAAGGCACATACACCAGAAATCGGTACAGTTATTGATGATGCCATGCGTGCTATCGAAAAGGAAAATAAGCGTTTGAAAGATATTCTTCCTAAGAATTTCGCACGTCCAGAACTGGATAAACGAAGATTGGGGGATGTGGTGGATTTATTCACTAATATCCAGATGATTGAACACGGCAGCGAAAAAGATATTTTGGGACGTACATATGAGTATTGTCTTTCCATGTTTGCAGAACAGGAAGGAAAGCGTGGTGGTGAATTCTTTACTCCGTCATGTGTAGTTCGTACTCTGGTAGAGGTGCTGAAACCATATAAAGGTCGAGTATATGATCCTTGTTGCGGATCAGGTGGTATGTTCGTTCAGTCCGCAAAGTTTGTAGAAAACCATAGTGGTAATATCAGCAATATCTCTATTTATGGACAGGACTCCAATCCGACTACATGGAAGATGGCGCAGATGAACCTTGCGATTCGTGGAATTGAGCCGGATCTTAGCACTTACGCAGCAGATACCTTTTTAGATGACCGTCATCCTACATTGCGTGCAGACTATATTATGGCAAATCCCCCATTTAACCTTTCTGACTGGGGTGCTGATAAATTAAAAGAGGATGTGCGCTGGCAGTACGGTATGCCACCTGCAGGAAATGCCAACTTTGCATGGTTGCAACATATGATTTATCATCTTGCACCGGCCGGAAGAATTGGTATGGTTCTTGCTAATGGTTCATTATCTTCTCAGTCAGGTGGTGAGGGTGAAATCCGTAAGAATATTATCAATGCAGATTTGGTTGAATGTATTGTTGCAATGCCTACACAGCTTTTCTATACGACGCAGATTCCGGTTTCACTCTGGTTTATCAATAAACAGAAAAAACAGACCGGAAAGACACTGTTTATTGATGCTCGTAAGATGGGAACTATGGTCAGTCGCAAACTTCGTGAGCTTACAGATGATGATATTAAGAAGATTTCAGATACTTATGAATCATTTGCAGACGGAATGCTGGAAGATGTGAAGGGCTTCTGTGCTGTTGCTGATATAGCAGAAATCGAAAAGCAGGATTATATTCTTACTCCGGGGCGATACGTTGGCATTGAGGAACAGGAAGATGATGGGGAACCATTTGAAGAAAAGATGGATCGTCTGACATCGGAGCTTTCGGAAATGTTTGCTAAGAGCCATGAACTCGAAGATGAAATTCGTAGGAAACTGGGGGCGATTGGGTATGAAATTTAATATATGGGAAGATTGTCCAAAAGTTCCAATTACAGAATTACTTTCTTTTATTGTTGATAATAGAGGGAAAACCGTTCCTACAGCGAATGATGGATGGAAGCTTATAGCAACAAACTGCGTTACAAACAACACACTGTTTCCAGTATATGAGAAGGTGAGATATCTTACACAAGAAACTTATGAAACGTGGTTTCGAGCACATCCTATGCCGGGAGATATTTTATTTGTTAACAAAGGTACTCCAGGACGGGTTTGTATGGTTCCGGATCCAGTAGATTTTTGTATAGCTCAGGATATGATTGCCCTGCGAGCTGATGATAAGAAAATTTATAACAAATACCTTTTTGCTGTTTTAAGAAGCCGAGAAATTCAACAACAGATATATAATACAAATGTTGGGGATGTTATACCGCACTTTAAGAAGCAATTTATGGATCAGTTATTAATTCCTGTTCCAGACAGAAAGATTCAAGAGAAAATAGGAAACCTATATTATCAATTGAGCTACAAAGTGGAATTAAACAAAAAGATAAATGAGAATTTAGTGGCTTAGATGTCTAGGGAGGAGATATCAATTTCACCGGACATCAGTTTGGGTAATAGTGAGTCGCGCAAAGCGGAAAGCCTGCGATTTTCTGCTTCAAGGATCTCTTGTTCCTTGAATATAGGTTCGCAAAAATTGTTAAAAAGTTGAATGATATTAACATCAGGCATAACCGTAGGCACAGATTTCATTCCTGCTCCGGATATTTCTTTGAAAGTTGATCCGGAAGCCATACCTTCGATTGTCGGAAGAAGATTCTTTAGTAAAAAATACACGTAGGAAGTACCGATATTCTCATTTGGAATAACGGATTTAAATCCTTGATTGGTAGTGAGTTCGTTTTGAGCTATGGCAATGTAACCTATTGGAGCTCTTGAACTAAAAAGTACAGTTCCAGCAGGCATTTTTTTTGTACTACTCTTGGAAAATCCCAACTCAGAGATATCATTCTCGCCATGAGAGATAAATTTTGACTTATCGACTGATAAATCTTTGGGCGTTATCCATGCAATACCCTGATCTGCATAGTATTCCGACTTCGATTTTGAAGGGGTTCCGCCTGCAACGATAGAACCGATATCTGAAAGCGTGCATTCCGGCCAATTTGGATCAGCATTAACGACAAAAAGCTCTTCAAAATAGGCTTGTGCTTGCCGCTCTAAATTCTCATTTAACCGAATAACTCCTACCAACGGCAGGGGTAAAAACCAACGGAACTGCCGTTGATTCGTTCTCTGGAAATAAATATAAGGAGAACGAATTATGAAACAAAAAATTATGGAAGGGATTGTGCAACAGATGTTGCCATATCTCAATAATGTACAGTTACAAAAATTACAGGAGGTCTTAGAATATTCGTTTTATAATTATGAGATTTCCAGCAAAGTAGAAGAAACGGAAGACGATAGCCAAAAACTGATTGACGCTTTTGTGTATGCAAAACGAATTGAGGGATGTTCAGAGAAAACACTGAAATATTATCGAACCACAATAGAAGCGATGACGGAAGTTATAAATAAAGGGGTCCGTCATATGCAGACAGATGATCTCAGGGCATATCTGACGGAATATCAAGAAAAGCATGGCTCAAGTCGTGTGACGATTGACAATATTCGGAGAATCTTATCAAGCTTCTTCTCATGGTTAGAAGATGAGGATCATATTTTGAAAAGCCCAGTGCGTAGAATTCACAAGGTGAAGACAGCTACTAATATCAAAGAAACGTACACAGATGAAGAGTTGGAAAAGATGCGTGATAATTGCGTGGAGCTTCGAGATCTGGCGATTGTTGATATGTTGGCTTCTACAGGTATGCGTATTGGAGAGATGGTGCTGTTGAATAAAGTGGACATCAATTTCAATGAGCGTGAATGTGTTGTATTTGGTAAGGGTGATAAGGAACGCGTAGTTTATTTTGATGCGAGAACTAAGATTCATCTGCAAAATTACATTAATAGCAGAAGCGATAATGATCCAGCTTTGTTCGTAACGCTGAGAGCACCACATACAAGAATCAAGATTGGCGGTATAGAATCCCGTTTACGAGAAATAGGGAGATCCTTGGAAATAGAAAAAGTCCATCCGCACAAGTTCAGGAGAACACTTGCAACGATGGCAATAGATAAGGGTATGCCAATTGAGCAGTTACAGCAGCTATTAGGACATAAACGAATAGACACAACCTTGCAGTATGCAATGGTTAAGCAGAGCAATGTAAAACAGGCTCATAGGAAATATATAAGTTAGGAGAATGATTTATGAATATATGCAAGTTGGGTGACATTGCAAAGTTCACAACGGGAAAGCTTAACTCAAATGCAGCACAGGATAATGGCAAGTATCCATTTTTTACCTGTGCACCAGAAGCGTTAAAGATAGATGATTATGCTTTTGATACAGAAGCAATCATACTGGCAGGAAATAACGCGGATGGAAATTTTCATATTCAACATTTTAAAGGAAAGTTTAATGCATATCAAAGAACATATGTGATTGAAAGCTCGGATGAGAATAAAGTTTATACAAAATATTTATATTATGCATTGAAAACATGCTTGTTGCATTTTAAACAAATATCACAAGGGTCTGCTACAAAATTCTTGACGGCTAAAATTTTGAATTCATTTGAATTACCAATACCAGAAATAGAGATTCAGAAAAAAATAGCAGGAACACTTGGAAATTTAGATAAAAAAATTAAAACAAATGAAGCGATAAATGAGAATTTAGCTGATCAGGCACAGGCTATTTATCAACAATTTTTTCTTATCGAGGCTGATCCTAACTGGCCATTTGGTCATCTCTCAGATTTGATTAATGTCAAATATGGCAAAGATCATAAAAAATTAGCTGATGGCGTTTATCCCGTTTACGGATCAGGCGGAATTATGAGGTATGTAGAACGCCCACTGTATGAAAAGGAGTCTGTTCTTATTCCTCGAAAAGGTACTCTTAACAATGTGATGTATGTCAATCAGCCATTTTGGTCCGTTGATACCATGTTTTATACAGAGATGAAACAAACTAATGTGGCAAAGTTTGTATATCACTTTGTAAAATCCAAAGATCTAGCCTCTATGAATGCAGGATCAGCAGTGCCAAGCATGACAACAGCAATCCTGAATGCCTTGGAACTCAGGATTCCCTCCGCAGAAGCATTGCTTCAATTTGAAAATTCCGTTGCTCCAATGTACGAGATGATGAAGAAAAATGAAGACCAATCTCGTAAATTGACGGAATTACGTGATGCCTTATTGCCAAAGCTGATGTCCGGCGAAATTGATGTTTCCGACCTCGACCTTTAAGCCGCTAAATTCTCATTTAATATTTGAGGGGAGAATTTTATATGCTAAAAGACTGGAATTTTTGGTGTTCTGTGATTACGGCTTTAACGGCTATACTGGCATTAGTTTTATCTGTTCGCCAAATAAGTCTTAGTAATAAACACCAGTTATTTGACCGTAGAATGGAAGCGTACATGCTGACAAATGGACTTATCGCTCTTTGCAAGGATAATTATATGTGGCTTTCTCCGAAAAGAGAACAAATGCCGCAGTTTGCCAATGATTATGTTTTTATATGGCTTACCAATAATACTTATATGGAAAAACAGGCAGATGCTATTGAATATCCGTTAGAGCAGCCTTTTCACAAAGAATTTTTGCAAAAAAGAGAAGAAATAAGAATCACGGCGGCAGAAATTGATTTGATTTTTAAGGGAGAAGCAGCATTAGCATATAGCAATTTTTTAAGAAACTATGAGGCTGCTTTGGCTGTAATGTATGAATATCAGATTATTATTGATAAAATGCAGAAAGAAAATGAAAAACATCCAATGACGGTAGAGGAAGCGGAAAAAATGTTTTCAGAAGAAAAATATAGAGAGAATCTTTATAATGCATTGGATAATCTTAAAAAAGCATATGATGCAGTAGCAGAGGAAAAAGTAGAAAAGCAGATAAAGAAGCAGCTTAAATTGGTATAAAAAGGAGGTCCATCATGCCGAGTTTGTTTACAGAAGATACTTATGAACAGGCCATTATTGAACTGTTTGAGAATATGGGGTACGAGCATTTGTATGCACCAGATTATGATAGAGATTATACTAGCCCGCTTCTGGATTCTGTTCTTCGGGATAGCTTGGTGCGTATCAACCGTGGCTTGCCATTAGATGCGATTGAGGAAGCAATAGCGAAGTTGAAAAATTTTGATACAGGAAGTTTATTACAGAAAAACATTACTTTTATGGATTATCTGCAGAATGGTATTACTGTGAAATTCTTTGTAAAAGGTGAGGAGCAGTCTTCAATTGTTCGGTTGGTGGATTATGAGAAAGAAAAGAACAATACTTTTTATGTGGTAAATCAATTTACATTTCTGGAGAATGGTAACAATCGTAGACCGGATATAATTTTGTTTATTAATGGCCTTCCATTGGTTCTTATGGAATTAAAGAGTCCAGCAAAGGACGAAGTAGGTGCAGAAAATGCATATAATCAGATTCGCAATTATATGCAGGATATTCCGTCTATGTTTTATTATAATGCAATATGCGTTATCAGTGATCTTTCTACAAATAAAGCAGGAACAATTACTTCTGGCTTGGATCGATTTATGGAATGGAAAACAAAGGATGGAAACTATGAAGAAACAGCATATGCTCAGTTCGATGTATTTTATGAAGGAATGTTTCAGAAAGATCGTCTGTTAGATATTTTGAAGAATTTTATCCTTTTTTCAGGTAGTGGTCAGGGAAGATTTAAGGTTCTGGCGGGATATCACCAGTATTTTGCAGTTCGTAAGGCTATTGAAAAAGCGAAAGTAGCAACAAAAACAGATGGAAAAGGTGGCGTGTTCTGGCATACACAAGGATCTGGGAAATCATTGTCGATGGTATTTTATGCGCATTTATTGCAGGATGCTCTGGATAGTCCGACGGTTGTAGTTATGACAGACCGGATTGATCTGGACGATCAGTTATATTTACAGTTTTCCCAATGTGCAGATTTTTTAAGGCAGACTCCAGTTCAAGCAGAAAGTAAGGAACATTTAAAAGCATTACTGGATGGTAGAAGTGCGAATGGAATTATCTTTACCACTATGTTTAAATTTGAGCGTGGGGAGAAGCCTTTGTCAGAACGCAGGAATATTGTGGTTATGGCAGATGAGGCACATCGAGGACAATATGGATTTGATGAAAAAATTGTCATATCGAAAAATGAAGATGGAGAAAAAGAGGCACATACAGTAATTGGAAATGCCAGAATTATCCATGATGCATTACCGAATGCCACTTTCATTGGATTTACAGGTACACCTATTTCTGCAAAAGATCGGAATACTCGTGAAGTGTTTGGTGAGTATATTGATGTATATGATATGACACAGGCAGTGGAAGATGGAGCAACCCGTCCAGTTTATTATGAAAGTCGTGTTGTGCATTTGAAATTGGATCAGAATACGTTAGCTCTTATAGATTCTACATATGATATATTGGAACAGCAGTCAGATAGTGCCACAATAGAAAAGAGTAAAAAAATGCTCGGACAGATGGAAAGTGTTCTGGGAGCAGATTCCACAATTATATCTTTATGTGATGATATCGTGGAACATTATGAAAAATATAGGGCAAATCTGCTGACAGGAAAAGCAATGATCGTAGCGTATTCCAGACCGATTGCTATGAAAATATATCACCAGATTTTAAAAATCCGACCGACATGGAAAGAGAAGATTGGTGTGGTCATGACGAGCGGTAATAATGATCCGGAAGAATGGAAAGAAATCATCGGAACTAAGTCGCATAAAGAAGAGCTTGCAAGAAAATTCAAAGATAATAATGATCCAATGAAGATAGCCATTGTTGTAGATATGTGGCTCACAGGATTTGATGTTCCTTCTTTGGCTACCATGTATGTGTACAAGCCAATGCATGGGTATAATTTGATGCAGGCAATCGCTCGTGTTAATCGTGTATTTAAAGATAAAGAGGGCGGATTGATCGTAGACTATGTTGGAATTGCATCGGCATTAAAGGCTGCAATGAAAGAATATACGAAGCGTGATCAGTCTAAATATGGCGATATGAATATTGCAAAGGTGGCGTATCCAAAATTCCAAGAGAAACTGCAGGTATGTAAGGATTTATTACATGGTTTTGATTTCAGCGGATTTTTTGGTGGATCTCCACTTACAATGGCAAAACTTATTACTGGTGGTGCAAACTATGTGTTAGATGCAAAAGTACCGGACCGAAAGGATCTCTTTTTAAAAGAGGCTATGCTTCTAAAACAGTCACATTCGCTTTGTTCTAGTATGACTACGGAACGTGAACGTCATGAAGCTGCTTATATGGAAGCGGTTCGTTCTACAGTTATTAAGGTTACTTATGGCGGAACAGGGGGTAAAAATCTATCCCTGAAGGAAATTAATGCTCAGATAAATGAATTGCTTAAGGCGGCAGTCCAGAGCGAGGGAGTCATTAACCTGTTTGATAGTAGCAAGACAGGTGGAGAGAACTTCAGTTTGTTTGACCCTGCAGTATTGGATGAAATTTCTCGAATGAAAGAGAAAAATATAGCTGTAGAAATTCTGAAAAAGCTAATGGCCGAACAGGTATCTCTGTATAAGAGAACAAATGTGGTTCAGTCACAGAAGTTTTCAGAAAAAATCGCCCAGTTAATGAATGCCTATTATAATGGGCTGATTACAAATGAAGAGGTTATAAAAGAGCTTCTGAAAACAGCAGAGGAAATTACAAATTTGTATAAAAATGGTCAGAAGCTCGGTTTGACACAAGAAGAGTTGGCTTTTTATGATGCTCTTACTAAACCGGAGCATATTACTGATTTTTACAAAAATGATCAGCTTATAGCACTGACAAAAGAATTGACAGAAATGCTTCGAAGGAATAGAACCATAGATTGGCAAAAAAAAGAAACAGCTAGAGCGACAATGCGTAAGATGGTAAAGCGTCTATTGAAAAAGTATGATTATCCACCGGAAGATTATGATTTTGCAATTACTACGGTAATTAGCCAGTGTGAGTTATGGACTGATAATAGTAGTGGAATGTAAAAAATTTGTTTTCGTGAATCGTACTGAGGGATAGGGTGCAGTACATCTAAAAATTTCAGGTGTAAAAATATGTGATTATTATTTGTCGGATACACGCATGGATATTCAGAAATTAAATCTGTGATGTAAGGTAGTGGTGCTAGTGTATCTAATTATGAAAAATAATAATCAGCAGGCAGAAAAGAGGTGCGACGAACATGGACTGGAATCTGTTTTGGACGGCATTTGGTGCAATTGGCGGTACTCTTGGTGCTGTTGCTACAACAGCAGCAGTTGTGGTTGCATTATGGCAAACAAAATATAGTCAAAAGAAAATTATAAAACTTGCCTTTTCAGATAATTTTCAATTATATAATCCAAATACGGGAGAATCAGTCAAATTTATTGGGATAAGTGTTACTAATACAGGTAACAGAAAGGTTATCATCCGTACATGGGGAGTGCATCTTAAAGAGGGAAGTGCTATTGTGATGCCACCTGTGGATGCGAATGGAATAGAAAAAATGGTATATACAAAGCTGCCACAAACATTGGATTTGGAAGAATCCATAGATCTGCAGTGGCAGAAAGATAAATTTCAATTATTTTTGGAAGCTAATGAGGATAATATAGAGAAGAGTAAGCCGTTAGTCTTTTATGTAAATGATAGTACAGGAAAACAATATACAGTAAAAACAAAAGAGAATGCTTCGTGTTATTTCAAAGAATAGGGCTATTGACAAAACGAACAAATGTTCTTATAATTAAAGCATCGCTACGTTAGGATACATATCGCAGAGTAACACTATCAGGTTGGTTCACTTTCCCTTGACTGACCACAGTAGTAGGAGGCGATGGTTACATGACATTTGAAATCGGTTCGACAGCTTATATTGTCGAGAGCAACCGGATTATTCGTGAAGTGACTATAGTTAAGCGGAACGGAAACTTTTATATAATCCGGTTTGGTACAAGAGGCGGCATCCAAGTGAGAAGCAACAGGCTTTTTGCAAGCTATGATGATGCGGATTCTTCCATACATAGAAAGACAGAAAAAAGGACGGGATATCGTTCTCCATATGATTACATACACTAAAGTAAATGGAAGGGGATAATTTTGCAAAAAAATATGATTGACAATCCCCTTCAAATTTTATATACTTTAGTTAGCAAGTTAGCGAACAAGCAAGCGTGCTAATATATGAACACCGATATAAAAAATGAAATGAAGAAATGAAAAAAACGAAAAGAAAAGCGAAAACAGAGAAAAGGTGAAAATTATGATGTATGCGAATTTTGGAGAATTTATAAGTAAGAAGAGAGTTGAAAAGAAAATCACATTGAGGAAAATGGCTGATATGTTAGGGGTATCTGCACCGTTTTTGACTGATGTGGAAAAAGACAGACGCAACCCCTTCGATATGGAAAAACTTACCCAACTCGCACAGATACTGAATTTATCAAAAGAAGAAAATGCACAGATGCTTGACCTTGCTGGAAAGAAGAGAAATGCCGTAGCACCGGACCTTCCAGAATATATTATGGAACGGGACTATGTCAGTGCAGCTTTGAGGACGGCAAGGGACTTGGATGCAGGAGAAGAAGAATGGAACCAGTTTGTCGAGGAACTAAGAAAGCGAAAGGGGTAAGAACCTGTATATGTATAGACCTGAAATTAAAAGAAAGAGATCTGGGGCACCAGTGTTAAGCAGAAAAGAGATTGATGTTATTGGACAGAATATTGTCGGGGATTTTATGCCGGAAGCATTAAAATCTCCACAGGAAATAGATATCGATTTGTTGGCACAAGATTATCTGGGAATGGATCAGGACTTTCAGTACCTGTCGCATTGCGGTGTTTATCTTGGTATGACGGTGTTCAATGACACGGACAAAGTACCCGTGTATGATCCGCAGAATAATTGTGCGGACTATATCAGTGCAAAAGCACATACCGTGATAATTGATAAGACGCTCTTGGAAGAAAATCAGGAACACAGATATCGTTTTACGATGGGACACGAGGCAGGACATGAGTTTTTGCATAAAGAATATTTTGCCTATGATCCTGACCAGATAACGCTGTTTGACCTGATGGGAGAAACTCCGGCACCAATGGTTCAGTGTCGTGTAGATACAAAAAAGATGGATTGCCGGACAGCAAAGAGCTGGACAGACAGGGACTGGATGGAATGGCAGGCGAATGCATTATCATCTGCAGTTCTGATGCCTGTTTCAATGGTACGGATGGTAGCTGAAAATTTTAAACGACCAGGACTGCAGCAGATTTTTTATCATTATGCCCTGGCAGAAGAAGTTGCTTCGATATTTAATGTATCATTTGAAGCAGCAGGATACCGATTGAAACAGCTTGGATATATTCCACAAGAGGCGCATCTGAGCACAGATATTCTTAACATGATTTCTTTTGATTTGGCTTGTAATTACTAGCAGAAGGTTGAAGTATGCGGATTACAGAATGATCCGCATATTTTTTTGACCTAAGTGTTAGCAAGTTAGCGAACAAATGAACAAAAGAAAATATGAATATTATGTTGATTCATGGAACATATTGTAATGTTGACCCACATAGTAATAATATGGGTTTCAGAATAAAATATGAAGTAATATTAGGAAATATGCACACTTTTTGGTTCTAAAATTCGACATTGATTAATATCCTGAAAAAGGGAAATGTGAATTTGTGGAAAGAAGGTGAGAACACATGGCAGATGGAGTAATACATAGATGCACCAAGGAATGCCCATATAATAAGAAATGTTTTGTATGCAAAACAGAATCTGAAGTATCAGGGAGTGTTGTGGTGCTTCATAAATGCAGGATTACGAAAGAGGATATTCCGATTCAGATTGGAAAAGAAGAAAATGCCTGTGTTTTATGATGGGCAGAACAGTAAACTTAATAATCGGACTAGCTTGTAAAGACAGCCACTAGGATGTGCTGATATTACAGTAGCCTACGAAACAGGGATGTTAGTAGAATGCTGTAAAAAATCAGAAATTCTAGTGGCTTTCTTAAATTCACCCATTTATAGCCAACAGCCTGTTTATCGGACAGTCTGTTGGCCTTTTTGTTTCTAAAAAGGAAAGCTGACGGATTGGGTTAATCACGCAGATAAATTTCTACATTGCAATGAACAAAAGATTAAAGATTTTCAGGAACAAAAGGGAGAACAAGTATATAGATGCCTGGCTATGATGCAGATTTGGGCAGTATCGATGTTCTTCTGAACGATGAGATTCAGTTCAGTATTGGATGTAAAAATACCTAACCTTATATATTCTCTGCACCTCTGGTTTTATTTTACGGAAAATCGTCAGGTACGAGGAGAATAAATTATTAGGCATAAAAAATGAAGTTTTGATACATCTGAAAAATTTTTGAAAATTATTTTTTAATCGTGCAAAAAGTCTGCACCTTTAAAAATTATTCTTTAGTCACAAAGCAAGGGAACAGGAAGGAGGTGAGCGAGAGATGGCAAAAAAGAGTATGACACCAAGTGAGCGCCGTGAGGCGATTCTCAGGGTCTTATGCCAGAGAAGACAGGACAAGATTGATAATCTTGCCGAAGAATTCGGTGTATCGGTCCGGACAATTAAAAATGACATCGAAGAATTAACTCTCGCTCACCCAATTGAGACGGTTCGTGGAAGATATGGCGGAGGTGTAAAAGTTGCTGATGGATATTATGTCGGACGCAATTACCTGAAACCGAAACAGCAGGAACTGTTAAAAAAATTGCGGTCAACACTTCAGGGTGACGATCTTGAGGTGATGAACAGTATCCTTCGTGATTTTGCTTTGTAAGAACTATATTTACGAGAACCCCACGGCCATGAGAGCCGAATGAGAAAGGATGAATTATTATGATGAAAATTTTTATCTGCAGCCCGTATCAGGGCAACATCGAGGAAAACAAAAAGAAGGCAGCATATTATGCAAAGATCGTTGCCAGAGCCGGGAATGTCCCAGTTGCACCACATATCTATTTTCCAACCTTCCTTGATGAGAAGAATCCCAATGAGAGAATGACGGGAATTGAAATGGGACTGGAACTCATGGATACATGTGATATGGTCTATGTTTTCGGTTTTGAGATTACGGAAGGCATGAGATTCGAACTGGAACATGCCAAGGAGATGAAGAAGCCTGTAAGACTTTATGACAGAAATTTTGAACAGATTTGTGTCAAAACGATTCCGATTGATGACCGTGCCAGTGATGAGTACCGTTCCCTGGTTAAGGGGCTGAAGCTCATGAGATAGGAGATCCGATATGTCAGGAAGAGTAAATGTCCGTTACGGACTGAATCAGGGTGACCGAATTATGGTCACCCGTGGAAAAAAGAAGAAAAAAGCAGCCGTTGTAAAGGAGTACCCGTTCCATATTCTGATGGATTGGGGAAAGTACAAGTCCAGTGTAAACAAAGTTGATGTGTATACAGGCGATGTGAAGCTGGCACGCATTTGAAAGGAGAGAACGCAATGAGCGAAGCATTGTTATTGGTAGCCGAGGGCTACGAGCAGATTGCTGCAGGAATCAGAAAGATGGTCGCAGCACAGAAAGATACATCTAAGAAGGAAGAAAAGCCTGTGAAGAAGGAAGAAAAGAAGGAAAATCCTGTGGCAGATACACCGAAAGATGAAGCTGCCCCGAAGGAGACAGCCGTTGACAGAAAGACGGTCCGTGCTTTCCTTGCGGACAAGTCCCGATCAGGAAAGACCTCCGAGGTAAAGAACTTGATCGAGCAGTTCGGTTTCCAGAAGCTGTCGGATGTTCCTGATGAAAAACTGCCGGAACTGTATGAGAAAGCACAGGTGCTTTAATGGGCGGCCACGCAAGATACTCGCCATCGTCCGGCAAAAGACGCCTGGAATGCCCTCCATCGTTACTGTTGGAGGAGCAGTTCCCGGATGAAGAGTCACCCTTTGCAGCAGAGGGTACTGCCGGACATGCGATGGCAGAGTATCTCATCAATAAGTATCTGAAGAAAAGAACCAAGAGACCCGTATCTGATTATTATTCGGATGAGCTGCTCGAAGCAGTGGATGACTACGTGGAATATAACATCGGCCAGATCGAACAGGCAAGAAAGGACTGTGATGACCTGTTCATCGGAGTGGAGCTGAAGGTCAGTCTTGCACACAGAATCATGGACTGTTTCGGTACTGCAGATATGGTGGTAGTCGATTCCCATAAGATCCACATTATCGATCTGAAGCTCGGCAAGGGCGTGGTGGTCGATGCGGAACAGAATGTCCAGCTTATGATCTATGGACTTGGAGTTCTGGACATGCTTGGTTTCTTATATGAGATCGACACGGTGGAGCTTACCATTGTCCAGCCAAGGATCGAACATTTTTCCACTTGGGAGATATCAGCCGGAGATCTGCTTGTATGGGGAAAGGACGTTCTTGAACCGGGAGCAGCAAAGGCTCTTGCCGGAGAGGGAGAGTTTAAAGCCGGAGACCACTGCCGATTCTGCAAGGCAAGATTTACATGCCGTGCAAGGGCAGAGGAATACCTGAAACTTGCACAGATGGAATTTGCCGAGCCGGCCCTTATGTCGGATGAGGAAATTGCAGAGGTTCTTTCCAAGGCAGATGCCCTGAAGAAATGGGCCGAAGAAGTTTACACCTATGCACAGAATGAAGCAGTGGTCAACCATAAGGAATGGCCTGGATACAAACTCGTTCTGGGAAGAAGCAACCGTAAATATACGGATGAAGATGAAGTGGCAGAGGCAGCACAGAAAGCCGGATACACAGACATCTATAAAAAGAGCCTGATCGGCATTACTGAAATGGAAAGGCTGATGGGAAAAAAGAAATTTAAAGAGATCCTTGGCTCCTTGGTATACAAGCCTGACGGCAAAGTCACACTGGTGCCGGATTCAGATAAAAGAGAAGCAGTTAAAACAGCAACCGCAGAAGCGGATTTTAAGGAGGACTAAATTATGACAACAGCTAATTTAACAAAAGTAATCGTACCTTGCAGACTCAGCTATGCACACCTGTGGGAGCCGGATTCCATCAATGGAAGCGAACCGAAGTATTCCGTATCCTGCATCATCGACAAGAATGATAAGGAAACCATCTCCAAGATCAAGAAGGCAATCGAAATCGCTAAGGATGAGGGAAAAGGCAAGTGGGGAGGTAAGATTCCGGCGAACCTGAAAACACCGTTAAGAGATGGTGACATCGACAGACCTGAAGACGAGGCGTATGCAGACAGCATGTTCCTGAACGCCAACAGCAAACAGGCCCCTCAGATCGTGGACAGACAGGTACAGCCGATCCTTGACCAGAGCGAGGTATATTCCGGCTGTTACGGAAGGGTATCCATTACTTTCTATGCTTACAACAGCAACGGAAATAAGGGTATCGCAGCAGGACTTGGAAATGTGCAGAAGTTAAGGGATGGAGAGCCTCTCGGTTCCAGAGCAAATGCCAAGGATGAGTTCGAGGCAGTGGATGCAGAGGACGATTTCCTCTCATAGGAGCATAACGGCAGTATTAAACCGGGCGGTGGTTTCCACCGTCCGTGTACATAAAGGAGATGTTATTTCATGGAAGAACTGATGAAGGAGCTTAACAGCATAAAGAAGTATATCCCGTATAACACATACCGCACCATCAAAGGGCAGATGAAGTCTGGCAATATGGCAGCAGCAAGAACGGGGATCAGCAGAATAAAGAAAAGAGTGGAGGGACAGGCTTATGGACACACTTGCAATTGATATTGAAACTTACTCAGATGTATCACTCCCGGACTGCGGGGTACATAGATATGCAGCATCGGAGCAGTTCGAGATCCTTTTGTTTGCATACAGTCTGAATGATGAACCGACAAGGATCATTGACCTTGCATCCGGGCAGACGATGCCGGATGAGATCATGGAATGCCTTATGGATGATTCCGTGGTAAAAACAGCATTCAATGCTGCCTTTGAGCGTAACTGTATCAACCGATTCTTCGGACTTTCCTTAAAGCCGGAAGGATGGAGATGCACGGCAGTTCAGGCATCCATGCTGTCGCTCCCGCTGTCACTGGAAGGCGTGGGGGGAGCACTGAACCTTGATAAGAAAAAGATGTCGGAAGGCAAAGACCTCATCCGCTATTTCTGTATGCCGTGCAAGCCCACCAAGGCAAACGGGGGCAGGACAAGAAACCTTCCGTCCGATGCTCCTGAGAAGTGGGAGCTGTTTAAGACATACTGCATCCGTGACGTGGATGTGGAAAAGCAGATCAGAAGCAAGCTGGCGAAATTCCCCATACCAGACAGGGAACAGGAGCTTTACTGCATGGACCAGAGGATCAATGACCGTGGGATCATGGTTGACCGTGAACTGATCAGCCATGCAGTGGCGTGTGATCTTTTATATAAGGAAGCAGCATCCAAGAGGGCATACGAGATATCGGGACTGGAAAACCCGAACAGTGTATCACAGCTTAAGGACTGGCTGAATGAAAAAGGTATCGAGGTGGATTCCCTTGCCAAGGCAGCCGTGGAAGAACTGGTGGAGAAAACGGAAGGGGAAGTATCCGAGATGATGAAGCTGAGGCTTTCCATGTCAAAAACCTCGGTAAAGAAATATGAGGCAATGGAACGCTCCGTCTGCCCGGATGGAAGGGTGCATGGATTATTACAGTTTTACGGGGCCAACCGTACAGGAAGATGGGCAGGCAGACTTGTACAGATCCACAACCTTCCGCAGAACCACATGGAAGATCTGGAACTGGCACGATCCATCGTAAAGGAAGGCAGATATGACCTTGTGGAGCTTTTATATGATTCCACCCCGGAGGTGCTGTCGGAACTGATCCGTACTGCATTTGTGGCAAAGCCGGGATGCAGATTCATTGTCAGTGACTTTTCCGCAATCGAGGCGAGGGTCATGGGATACCTTGCCGGAGAGGGATGGGTCATGGAGGAGTTCCGTGGTGCAGGAAAGATCTATGAGCAGACGGCATCCAAGATGTTCCATATCCCGATCAAAGAAATCACAAAAGGAAGCCCGTACCGTGCAAGGGGAAAAGTGGCATCACTCGCCTGTCAGTATGGCGGTGCGGAAGGTGCGCTTGTCAGCATGGGAGCATTAAATTTTGTGGAAGAAGAGGAACTGAAAGGACTGGTGCAGTCATGGCGGACAGCAAATCCGCACATCGTGAATTACTGGTATGAAATTGACGGTGCGGTAAAGGCAGCCGTGAAGGAGCGGAAGATGACCACGGTCGGAAGGGTGACGGTATATTACCAGTCCGGGATGTTAAAGATTGCACTGCCGTCAGGAAGGGTGCTGTCTTATGTAAGACCGAGGATGACCGTGAACCGATTCGGTTCGGAGAGCGTCAGCTATGAAGGTGTCGGTACGAATCGCAAGTGGACGAGGATCGAATCTTACGGGGCAAAATTCTGTGAGAATATCGTTCAGGCAACCGCAAGGGATGTACTGGCAGAAGCAATGCTCCGTCTGGGAAAGAAGGGATTTGATATCGTGTGCCACATCCATGATGAAGTGGTGCTTGAAGTGCCGGAGGGAATATCTTCGGTGGAAGAAGTAAATGAGATCATGGCGGTATGCCCTGACTGGTGTGAGGGGCTTCCGCTTAAAGCTGCCGGATTTGAAAGTCCGTTTTACAAGAAAGATTAGGAGGCAGAAACATGTTTGTATCAATCGGAAACTCAAGAATGGATAAAAAGTTTAACTGCACGGATATGACATATGAAGATTTTGTCAGCCGTCTGTCCAAGACAAAATATACTGCGGAAACAATGGAGCAGTACAGGAAGATGCCGAAAGGGCAGCAGGACAATATCAAGGATGTCGGAGGTTTCGTGCTTGGAAAGCTGAAGGGGGGACGCAGGAAGAAGGACTGCGTGATTTCCAGATCCGCTATCACACTTGATATGGATTACGGAACACCGGGTATCATTGATGAACTGGAAATGTTCTTTGACATGAAGATGGTGGTGTATTCCACGCATAAGCATACGCCGGAGAAGCCGAGACTGCGTATCATCATATTTCTGACAAGGGACGTGACACCCGATGAGTACGGGGCAGTCAGCCGTATGCTTGCATCGGATATCGGAATCGAGCTTTTTGATGATTCCACCTATGAACCATCAAGACTGATGTACTGGCCGAGCACTTCCAGTGACGGTGAGTATGTGTTTCAGGAGATCGAAGGGAACGAAGTCGATCCCGATGAAGTGCTGTCCCGTTATAAGGACTGGCATGATGTATCAGCATGGCCGGTCAGCAACCGTCAGGCATCCGTTGTGCAGAGGGATATAAAAAAACAGGCTGACCCGCTTTCCAAGGACGGGCTGATCGGGGCCTTCAACCGCACATACACGGTGACACAGGCAATCGACAAATTCATCCCAGATGTGTACAGGCATTCAAGGGCAATCCCCGGAAGATATGATTATATCCCAGCGGACTCGGCTGCCGGAGTTGTGGTCTACGATGACCTGTTCGTATACAGCCACCATGCAACAGACCCATGCTGCGGAAAGCTGATGAATGCGTTTGATGTGGTAAGGCTTCATAAATTCGGTGACAAGGATGCAAGGGTAGCCGAAGGGACAGAGCCGGGAAAACTCCCTTCTTTTAAAGCCATGCAGGATTTTGTTTCTGCAGATGAAGAAGTGAAGAACACACTTGCCAAGGAAAGACAGGAGCTGGCGGTACAGGAATTTTCCACGGAGCCGGATGAGGACTGGCAGAACAAGTTGGTACTTGACCGTAGGGGAAATATCAAGGATACCCTGCAGAACATCGCACTGATCATCCGCAACGATGAGAACTTCAAGCACATCGTGTACAACGAGTTCAAGGATACCATTGATGTCATCGGTTCGCTTCCGTGGAAACAGGTAAAACCCGGATGGAACGATTCTGACCTTGCAAATGCAAAGGTGTATTTCGAGAGGGTGTACGGGATCTGGTCACCGACCAAGTTTAAGGATGCACTGCTTGCCGTGGTGTCATCCGACAGGCTCTACCATCCGATCAAGGATTATTTTGCAACGCTTCACTGGGATGGACAGGAGCGTATCGATACACTGCTCATCGACTATTTCGGTGCGAAAGATTCACCGTACACAAGGGCAGTCATCCGCAAGACACTGGTGGCTGCGGTAGCACGTATCTATAAGCCGGGAGTAAAGTTCGACTCCATCCTCGTGCTGAACGGACCGCAGGGAATGGGAAAATCCACCTTCTTTGCCATCCTTGGAAAGCAGTGGTTCTCGGATTCCTTATCCATTTCGGATATGAGGGATAAGACTGCTGCCGAGAAGCTGCTCGGAAACTGGATACTTGAGATCAGCGAGATGAATGGTATCCGCAAGACGGAAGTCGAAGTAGTAAAATCCTTTGTCACCCGTCAGGATGATAAGTTCCGTCAGGCATACGGGGTCAATGTAGAGTCACATCCAAGAAAATGCATCATTGTGGGAAGCACAAACTCCGAGGGCGGATTCCTTCGTGACGTTACGGGCAACCGAAGATTCTGGCCCGTGCATGTGCCGGGGACAGGAAAACACCATCCGTGGGAGCTTGACTGTGTCGACCAGATCTGGGCAGAGGCAATCCATCTGTATAACGAGGGCGAGGAGCTGTTCTTAAAAGGTGCGGAGGCAGAGGAAGCATACAAGATGCAGCAGGAGGCAATGGAGTCGGATGACCGTGAGGGCATCGTGCAGGACTATCTTGACAGACTGCTGCCGGATAACTGGTCATCAATGGATGTCTACCAGAGAAGGGCATTCCTTGGCGGAGGAGAGTTCGAGACGGTCGGTGTCAAAGGAACGGTCATGCGTGAGCGTGTGTGCATCATGGAAATCTGGGTGGAGTGCTTCGGCAAGGAGCGTCAGAACTTAAAGAAGGCGGATTCCTATGAGATCGAAGGCATCTTAAACAAGATCGGGGGATGGAAGAAGTATGATTCCAATACCACGGGCAAGACCAAAGTCCCCCTTTACGGAGTGCAGAAGACTTTTGTGCGGATGGATGAGAAACCAGAGGAAACCCGTTAGGCGGTTTCCGGGGTTTCCCAGATGCAGATGGACAACGGTAGTCGGAAACCGTGCTGACACCTTGGAAAATAAGGGGTTGCGGTTCTTAGTTTCCCAGTTTCCCATTAAATCCAGTTGAGAATTAAAAATAAAGATAAAAAGAGCAATTCATGTATATATGCGCGTATAGGAGTTGAAGGCATATGGCAACCGCAATCGGCAAAGGAGGTATCTGGTTTTGCTAGAAAGTACAGTAGAGAGACATTTGAGGGAAGAAGCTAAAAAGCGGAAAGGCATGGCACTGAAGTTCGTATCACCCGGTATGAATGGAGTGCCTGACCGCATCGTCCTGATGCCGGACGGGAAAATGGCATTTGTGGAACTGAAAGCACCGGGGAAGAAGCCGAGACCGCTTCAGCTGAAGAGAAAGCGGATGCTTGAGAGGTTAGGTTTTCCCGTTTATGTAGTTGATAATATTGAACAGATCGGAGGTATCCTTGATGAAATACAAAGCACATGATTATCAGCAGTATGCAACAGATTTTATAATCAGACATCCCGTGAGCTGCCTGATCCTGGATATGGGACTTGGCAAAACGGTCATCACGCTTACGGCATTGTGGCTTCTGCTGTTTGACTATTTTGAAGTGAGACGGATCTTGGTGATAGCACCGAAGCGTGTGGCAGAGACCACATGGCCGGCAGAGATAAAAAAGTGGGAGCATCTTTACGGCATGACATTTGCCGTGGCAATGGGAACTGCAGAGCAGAGAAAGGAAGCACTTCTGTCAGGAGCCGATGTGACAATCATCGGAAGGGACAATGTTTCATGGATGACAAAAAACATATTTTTTGATTTTGACATGGTTATCATTGATGAGCTGTCGAGCTTCAAGTCCCCGAAGGCACAGAGGTTCAAAGACCTGAAAAAAGTAAGGCCGATGGCAAAACGTGTGGTCGGGCTTACGGGAACACCGGGAAACCTCATGGACTTATGGGCAGAGATCGGAATCCTTGATATGGGGCAGAGGCTTGGAAGATATATCGGCGGCTATCGTGACAGGTTCTTTCTGCCGGATAAGCGGAATCGTGAGATCATCTTTTCGTATAAGCCGAGGGAAGGGGCAGAAGAAAAAATATATGAACTGATCTCCGATATCAGCATTTCCATGAAAGCCGTGGATTATCTTGATATGCCGGAATGCATAAACAATCGTGTGACCGTATCCATGTCGGAATCCGAACAGGCACTTTATGACAGGATGGCAGATGAAATGATCCTTGAATACGGGAAAGGACAGGACATTGATGCGGTAAATGCAGCTGCCTTAAGCAACAAGCTCCAGCAGATGGCAAACGGTGCGGTCTATGATGAATCCGGCAATGTCCGTAACATCCATGACAGAAAACTGGATGCACTGGAAGACCTGATCGAATCGGCAAACGGAAAACCGCTTCTGGTTGCATACTGGTTCAAGCATGACAGGGAGCGGATATTAAAACGGTTTCCGGCAAGGGATATCAATACAAAGAAAGATATCGAAGATTGGAATAAAGGAAAAATCCCTGTGGCTCTGATCCATCCGGCATCGGCAGGACACGGACTGAATCTTCAGGAAGGCGGTTCAACTATTGTATGGTTTTCACTTACTTGGTCCCTTGAACTGTATCAGCAGTTGAATGCCAGACTTTACAGACAGGGGCAGAAACACACGGTTATCATAGAGCATCTGGTGACAGAAGGAACGGTCGATGAAGATATCCTCCGGGCAATTGAAAAAAAGGATACTACACAGAATGCGATGATAGAAGCAGTAAAGGCAAGGATTGGAGGTATGACGGATGACGGCAGACGCAATGATGAAGGAATATAAGAACATGAAAAAGGAACTGACCGTGACTGAGTTCCAGCTCCGTCAGTTTCAGGGAGTGAGCGAACAGGACATGATCGATTCCATGCTCTATTCCCATCAGGAAGGGGAAAGGGTGCAGACGAGCACTCTTTCTGATAAAACGGCAAACATAGCGATCAAGTATAAGGCAGCAATGGAACGGGAGAATGACGAGTGGTACGGTTTTCTTTTCCAAAGATATATGTTCCTGAAGGAAGAACTGGATTTTTTCGAGCATGCAGTGAACGGACTGGATGAAAGACATAGAAGCATTATCACGGATCTTCTGGATGAGGATATGACATGGGACATCATGATGGAAAGATACCATGTGAGCCATACGATGATCGGGAAATACAGAAAAGCAGCATTGAAGGAACTGGATAAACAGTATGAAATGAGGGACAGACAGGTGGAAGCCTTTGTCCTCGGATAGGAGGTTTTTTATGTGTAAGCGTGGCGATATTTATTATGTGGATTTTGGAGAGAAGGCCGGAAGCGAACAGGGCGGTGTGCGTCCGGCACTGGTGGTAAGCAATAATAAGGCAAATAAGCATTCGCCTGTGGTTACGGTCATTCCGCTGTCGGCAAGGGTGTGGAAAAAGAAGTATCTTCCGACCCATGTGCAGATTCCGCTGAAGAAAAGCAGCGGTCTGAATAAACCGAGCATGGCACTGGCGGAACAGGTGGAAACCCTTGATAAAACAAGGCTTGGAGAAAGAATTGGGGAAGTGCTGGATGACATGGTCATGGAGCAGATTACCGTGGCACTCCAGATACAGATAGGCGCATATGCAGAGTACAATTAAGGCAGTCAGACGGCTGTCTTTTTTGTTTGCGTTATGGTAAAATATAAATATATAAAAGCACATTGAAACTAATCAGATTTGAATTCGAAAAGGAGGATGGTTATGACTTTTTATGATTCACATGGCAAAGCAATAGCGTATTTACATGATGACGGAATTCATATTTATCTTTTTAATGGAAGACCAGTAGCATATTTATATGGTGATGCCGTTTACGGGTTTAATGGTCATCAATTTGGCTGGTTTGAAGATGGTTGGATTAGGGATTTAAATGGCTGCTGCGTTTTCTTTACGGAAAATGCAACTGGCTCTGGACCAGTAAAACCAGTTAAATGTGTAAAGCCAGTCAAAGGAGCTAAATATGCGAAGCCAGCTAAATGTGCCAAGTATGCCAAACAGGCCAAGGCTGCGAAATCATTATCTTGGTCCAGATTATCTGGAAATCAGTTTTTTGAACAATAGATAAGAACGGCAATTGTGTTGACATAGAAGAATAGCAGGGGGTATTGGTGATGGAAGAAGTACAACAGAAGAATCCAGAAGAGATAGAGAATGATAAGAAGGGATTTGTTAAGTGGGTTAAAGAACATAAAGACCAGCTTGCTTTAGCGGGGGTGAGTGTTGCAGCAGTTATTGCAGTGATACTTGGACTGAAGAATAAGGATAGTATTACAAATGTATGGCTGACTTTAAAAGATGAAATCAAAAAAGGCAAACCGCTATCAGCTAAATGGTATGAAAAAGCTGACTTAGAAGAGCTTAAGGATGTAAGAGATTCTGTTCAGAAGGCATATCTGAATCCAAAACTTAGTATGGAAACCAGAGGTCATTTGTGGGATCTACTTCCAGTAATTGATAATGCAATTGGTAAGCGGGAGTGGGCAGGAAAAGAGTATGGATTTCCTGTAAAGAGCGAGAATGGCTGGCATCTGTCGAGTGATTAAAGGAATAGGTGCACTAGAGGTTTACTAAAGGTGCACTAATGGTTTACTGACTTTTTAATTTGTATCTGCTATGATTAAGATGGCAAAAAAGAAAGGGAGCGGAAACGCTCCTTTTTATGTTGCCGTAAGGCGGTGTCTTTTCAATCCTTTCACACCGCCCGTGTACATAGAAGGGAGGAATGGCAGATGCCGATGAAACCAAAGAAGCCGTGCAGACACCCCGGATGCCCAAAGCTGACAGACGGACTGTACTGTGAGGAGCATGAAGCACTGCACCGTGGTGACAGGGCGAGCAGCAGCAAGCGTGGTTACAACAGGCAGTGGCAGAAGGCAAGGGCAAGATACCTGAAGGCACATCCTTTGTGTGTTCAGTGCTTAAAGGAAGGCCATGCAGTGACAGCAACTGTGGTCGATCATATCAGACCGCACCGTGGCGATCCCGTCCTGTTCCGGGACGAGAAGAACTGGCAGAGCCTTTGCAAGCCTTGTCATGATAAAAAGACATGGAACGAAGATAACAATCCTGAGTATCGGTTCTGACGGCAGACCGTGGGGGTATCTAAATCTCTACAGTCTGAACCGCTGAAGACCGATGGCCCCCTTTGCGTGAATTTTCGCAGAATTAAACAGGGGGGATATAAAAAGGGTATGATAATTTTCGCAGAATGTACTTAAAACACGGCAAAAAGGGGTATTTCCTTTTGCCAGAAAATCAGGGAAAACGCATTATTTAAGGCTGGAAAACAGTGTAAAAACATTGTTTTTCCGGTCTTTTTTTGTGTGCCGGAAGGAGAGTGGAAAGGATGACTGACACACAGGCAAAGCAAATCAACGAGATGCGGATGAAGGGGATGGGCTATAAAGCCATCGGAATGGCAATCGGACTATCCCGTGACATCGTAAGGAATTACTGCAAGAGGCACAACCTTGCCGGATATGCCACGGTGGTTTCAAAAAATATGAAACTCATGGTGGACGGTAAAGAGGTGTGCCACTTCTGCGGTAATCCGATCACGCAGCCGAAGACTGGCAGACCGAGAAGGTTCTGTTGCGAAAAATGCAGAAGGGAATGGTGGAAGGCACACCCAGAAGCAGTGAGGAAAAGTGAGAAGGCTTCTTACACGCTTGTATGTGAGCAGTGTGGGAAGCCTTTCATTTCCTATGGAAACAAGAACAGAAAATACTGTGGCCGTGAATGTTATTTCCGGCACAGGTTTTTAGCAGAGGAGGATATGGAAGATGCAGTTTCAGAGTTATAAAATAGCAGACCTTATCCCGGCTTCCTATAATCCAAGGAAGAAATTAAAACCAGGTGATAAGGAGTATGAGAAAATCAAGAATTCCATTAGGGAGTTCGGTTATGTCGAGCCGATCATCATCAACTCAGACATGACCATTATCGGAGGACACCAGAGGGCCACGGTCCTTGCAGACCTCGGATACACGGAAGTGGAATGTATCGTGGTCGATATCGACAAGAACAAGGAGAAGGCACTTAATGTAGCGCTTAATAAAATTACAGGTGAATGGAATAAGGAACTTCTGGCCGACCTCATCAAAGACCTTGAGGATTCAGAATTTGATGTCAGCATCACGGGTTTTGAACCGCCAGAGATCGAACAGCTTTTTAATTCTGTGCATGATAAGAAGATCATGGAAGATGACTTCGATGTGGAAGCGGAGCTTGCAAAGCCAATCGTGGCAAAGACAGGTGATGTATGGCTGCTAGGAAAGCACCGTGTTATCTGCGGTGATTCCATTCTGCCGGAAACCTACGATAAGCTGATGGATGGACAAAAAGCAAATCTTGTCCTGACTGACCCGCCATACAATGTAAATGTTGAGGAGACAGCCGGCAAGATCAAAAATGACAACATGCCGGATGAGGATTTCTATAAGTTCCTGTTTGCTGCATTTGTAAATATGGAGCAGTCGATGGAACAGGATGCATCCATTTATGTATTCCATGCAGATACGGAAGGGCTGAATTTCAGAAAGGCATTCAAGGATGCAGGTTTTTATCTTTCCGGGTGCTGCATCTGGAAGAAGAACGCACTGGTTCTTGGAAGAAGCCCGTACCAGTGGCAGCATGAGCCGTGTCTGTTCGGATGGAAGAAAGGCGGGAAGCACCAGTGGTATTCCGACAGGAAGCAGACCACCATCTGGGAATATGACCGTCCGAAGGCGAGCAAGGATCATCCGACCATGAAGCCAGTGGCGCTTATGGCATATCCGATCCAGAACTCATGCATGAGCAACTGCATCGTGCTTGATCCGTTCCTTGGTTCTGGCTCTACGCTGATCGCCTGTGAGCAGACACACCGTATCTGTTACGGCATCGAACTGGATGAGAAGTTTGTGGATGTGATCGTAAACCGCTACATTGAACAGTGCGGTTCGGATGCGGATGTATTTGTCATCCGTGACGATATGAAAATTTCATATCAGCAATTATGCAAGGTAGGACAGTATAATGAGATAGATAGCCTTTCTTGATGTATGTTCCGGCATTGGCGGCTTCAAGCTCGGTTATGAAACTGCTGGACATAAATGCATCGGATCTCAGCAGCACTTATGGAAAATGCAGTTATTACAACAGTTATTTAAGCGGTTGCGATGTTGCTTCCGGAGTCCAGAAACGGACAGTACATTTTCTTTTGGAAAGTACCATTATCTGCTTGACTATACGGGCATTCAGAGTGATATATGGTATTACCAAAAGGAAAGGAGACCAGCAGAATGGAAATTATTACAAATGCTGAAAACAGGAAAGAATTAGTAAAAGCCTTATCCGGATATTTCGGACAGAGATCAGAATATCTTGGACCGCCATCCTTTGCATACCGCATCGGAAACATCAAGGTGGACAGGGACGCAAAGATCATATTTGAAGATGATAGCATGGAAGACGAGGTGAGAAGGGTGCTTTTCCAGAATGACGTGGCAGAAGAGATACAGGAAACACAGATGGAAGAACCGGAAGCAGAGATCAAAATACCGATCGGCAGCATGACACCACAGGGCATCATCAACCTGATAAACATGATGCATTCCAAACAGTACCTTATCAACAGGGCAGTCGGAAGGGAGTGCATTTCCATAGCAGACAGCCTTATAAATGCCCTTGCCGAAAGTACCTTCGAAGATACGGAGACGGCAGCAGGGTTCATTACGGAACAGGGCGGATGCAGCGGTGTTACCTTTGCAGACGGGAACATTGAGTTCACGGGATTTCCGCATACCGATGACATGATGGAATACTGCAGACTTGCATCGGCAATGGTAAAGAAAGCATCGGAACAGAAACGTGTGAATCCGAAACAGACCATTGAAGAGAATGAAAAATATTACATGAGGGCATGGCTGGTATCCATAGGATTTGGCGGGAGCGAAGGAAAGGAAACAAGATCCTTCTTCCTTAAGGGGCTGAAAGGCCATACGGCATTCCGTACCCCGGAAGATGCGGAAAAGTGGAAAGCCAACCGCAGGGCAGAAAGGGGGTCAACGGTATGTTCGGAGTAAGCAGACAGACACTTGAGAGACTGAGGAAGGAATATCCTGTAGGAACCAGGGTGGAGCTTATCCGCCTTGATGACCCCTACCGGAAGATCCCGTCAGGAACCACCGGAACCGTGGAATATGTGGATGATGCAGGACAGCTCCATACGGTATGGGACGGACACGGGTCACTGGCGATGATCTATGGAGTGGATGAATGGAGAAAGGTTAAAGACTGATGGATAAGATTGTGAAGGTCTGCTATGGTAAAGAAGAGACATGGGAATCGAAGAAAGCTGCGGAGCAGTTCTTCCTTCGAGCCATGATGGGATCTGATGGCAGCGAAAGGGAACGCTATACAAATATCTACATAAAACTGCAGATGGGGATGACCTTCTGCACAGATGAAGAATTTTAAAAGGGGATAATGAAGTGAAAGAAGTCAGAGGAAAGCTGATGGCATTGATGAAAAAGCATCAGATGGATATAACGGAGTTTTCGGAAAAATGTGGAATTAAGGAAGAACGGGTGGAACGGCTGCTTGGCGGCAGGGGAAAACCCAGCCATTTGGAGCGGATGTGTATCGCAGAAGCTTTTGGGATGACAGAGGAAGAGCTACAGGATATAGAACCGCTTTCGCAGACAGAGGTCCGGGAGGTGCAGACAGACGGCATTGAAAAAGTGATCGCAGAACGGCTGCAGGAGATCATAAAGATTCATGGGATAGGAATTCCTGAACTTGCAGAACGGTGTGGTTTAAAAAGACAGAGAGCAAAGAAACTTATGAATGGTGAAGTTAAGATGAGCATTGCAGAGGCAGTCAGTATTGCCAATGAATTTCAGGTCTCTTTGGAATATCTGTTAGGAAGATATCCATATCCGCTGCCAGCACCACAGACAGAGGAAGAATGGATGGTATACGAAAAACTCGGGCAGATGGATGAAAATGAAGCTCAGAAATATCTAGAAATGATGATGCCGATGAAATAGGACTTGCCATAATTTACACAGGTTTCGGAACAGATCTTTGTGCAGTTTATGGGTGCGATATAACTGGATATATATGTGTTTTAGAGCGAATATGTACCTACCGAAAGGGAAGAAAACAAACGGAGGTACAAGCCATGAACGAAAGGATTGCAAAACAGATCGAGGAAATGAAGAAACAGACCATCGGGGTCGAGGTTGAGATGAACAACATCCGAAGGGATAAGGCTGCAGAACTTGCAGCAGCATTTTTCGGAACAGGAAGATTTGAAAACACGGCTTCCAGAAACGGATATTACACATGGTCAGCATGGGATGCAAACGGAAGGGAATGGAAATTCCAGAAGGATTGCAGCATTTCAGGACCGGATGATAAAAAATGCGAACTGGTCACACCAATCCTTCACTACGAAGACATCGAACTTCTCCAGGAACTAATAAGAAAGCTCAGACACGCAGGAGCCAAGAGCGATGCCACAAGGGGATGCGGAGTCCACATCCACATCGGAGCAAACGGACACACACCGCAGACTTTACGAAACCTTGCAAACATCATGGCGGGACATGAGAATCTTTTAGCGGATGCCTTAAACCTCGACAGCTGGAGGATGAACCGCTACTGCAAAACGGTAGACCCAAGATTCCTTAAGGAACTCAATAAAAAGAAACCGAAAACGATGGCAGCCCTTGCAGACATCTGGTATACGGCAAACGGGGCAAGCTACGGAAGAGACCATCATTACAACGACAGCCGATACCATATGTTAAACTACCATGCTACTTTTACAAAAGGGACGGTCGAGTTCAGGCTTTTCCAATTTGATGCCCCGGCTGACGGAAAGCTGAACGGACTGCATGCGGGACAGCTGAAAAGCTACATCCAGCTCTGCCTTGCCTTAAGCCAGATGGCAAAGGAAGTAAGGACGGCAAGCCCGAAACCGCAGCAGACAGAAAATCCGAAATATGCAATGAGGACATGGCTTTTACGCCTCGGATTCATCGGGGATGAATTCAAGACCGCAAGGGACATCCTTACAAAGAGACTTGCAGGAGACACCGCTTTTAGAAGCGGAAGGGCAGCTTGAAGGGCACAGCCTCCTGCCACCTTGGAGCATTGACCGCCATGTGCGGTCTTAAGGTGGTAGAAGGGTGTTCCCTTCAGAAAGGATGGAGCATTATGGAGAAAAGATATTACATTGCTTATGGCAGCAACCTGAATTTACGGCAGATGAAAATGCGTTGTCCGACCGCAAAGGTCATGGGGACGGCAGTCATCAAGGATTACGAACTGCTTTTCAAGGGAAGTCTTACAGGGGCATACCTTACGATTGAGCCGAAGAAAGGCAGTGAGGTTCCCGTTGCGGTCTGGACTGTTACCGAAACAGATGAAAAGGCACTTGACCGTTATGAAGGATGCCCTGTTTTTTATTACAAAAAGGATATGGAACTGGATATCAGGGGAATACGGACGGGGAAAATGAGGAAAAGAAAATGCTTTGTGTATATCATGCACGAAGAGCGGAAAATCGGGATTCCTTCCCTTTCCTATGTAAGAACATGCCTTGAAGGTTATATCAGTTTCGGATTTGATGAGCATTATCTTTCCGAGGCACAGATCAGGGCGGTGAAGGAGGCAGGATATGAAGACTGAAACATTAAGAATAAGGATCTGCCCGAAATGCGGGGCAGGATACACACGGACACCTGCCCTTTCAAGGGAAGATAACCAGACGCTTATCTGTCCAGACTGTGGAACCCGTGAGGCACTTGCAAGCATGGGCGTGAGCAGGGAAGAACAGGAAGAAATTATAGAGACCATACACAGGTCAAACAGATAGCGGTTATGTAAAAAGGCTTCTTCGGGAGTCTTTTTTTGTTGCCATTTTTTTACAGGGAGGTGAGGACAGTGGCACAGAGAGGAAGAAAACCAAAGCCTACGGCAGTAAAGGTGCTTGAGGGCAATCCGGGCAAGAGAAGCCTTAATACGGGCGAACCAAAGCCGGAGAAAAAAGCCCCGCGCTGTCCGGCATGGCTTGAGGATGAGGCAAAGAAAGAATGGAGAAGGATGGCGAAACAGCTGGAGCATCTCGGCATCCTGACAGAAATAGATATGGCAGCATTCGCAGGATACTGTCAGGCATATGCGAGATGGAAAGAAGCAGAGGAGTTTATTACACAGCACGGGACCATCGTAAAGACCCCGAGCGGATACTGGCAGCAGGTACCGCAGGTATCCATCGCACAGACATATCTGAAGATCATGAATAAGTTCTGTGAGCAGTTCGGACTGACCCCGTCTGCAAGAAGCCGTATCTCCACGGACAGCGGGGAAGATAAGCAGAATGATGAAATGGAGCTTCTGCTTGTGAAAGGCGGTGCAGGATAATGTTTGATGAAGCAAAAGCAGATCATGCAGTCAATTTTATAAACTGCCTGAAACACACCAAAGGAAGGTGGAGGGGAGTTCCGTTTGAACTTCTCCCCTGGCAGGATGAGATCATCCGTACCCTTTATGGGACGGTAAAGGAAAACGGATACAGGCAATACAATACCTGCTACTGTGAGATACCGAAGAAAAACGGAAAATCGGAGCTGGCGGCTGCCATTGCACTGTATATGACATGCGGTGACGGTGAGTGGGGAGCAGAGGTCTACGGCTGTGCTTCCGACAGACAGCAGGCTTCCATCGTATTCGATGTTGCGGTGGATATGGTAGACCAGTGTCCGGCACTGAAGAAAAGGATCAAGCCCGTCATGTCCGTAAAAAGGCTTGTATATAAACCGACCAACAGCTTCTATCAGGTGCTGTCGGCAGAGGCGTACACCAAGCACGGTCTGAATGTTCATGCGGTCATCTTTGATGAGCTGCATGCACAGCCGAACCGGGAACTGTTCGATGTCATGACCAAAGGTTCTGGTGATGCCAGAACACAGCCATTGTTCTTCCTGATCACAACAGCCGGGACAGACAGGAATTCCGTGTGTTTTGAACAGCATCAGAAGGCTCTGGATATTATTGAAGGAAGAAAGATCGACCCGACTTTTTATCCGGTAATTTATGGGGCTTCTGATGAGGATGACTGGTCGAGTGAGGATGTGTGGTATAAGGCAAATCCGTCACTTGGATACACGATTGACATTGAGAAAGTGCAGAATGCCTATATCAGTGCAAAAGAGAATGCAGCAGAGGAGAATGTGTTCCGGCAGCTCCGCCTGAATCAGTGGGTGAAACAGAGCACCCGGTGGATGCAGATGGATAAGTGGGATGCCTGTTCCTTTGCAGTGAATGAAGAAGAGCTTCTCGGAAGGGAATGCTATGGCGGACTCGACCTTTCAAGTTCCACGGATATCACGGCATTCGTGCTTGTGTTCCCGCCAAGGAATGATACCGAAAAGTATGTGATCCTTCCGTATTTCTGGATACCGGAGGATAACATGAGGCTGCGTGTACGAAGGGACCATGTTCCGTATGATGTCTGGGCAGCCGAAGGGTGTTTAAAGACTACAGAAGGAAATGTCATCCATTATGGATTCATAGAGCAGTTTATTGATGAACTTGGTACGAAGTTTCATATTAAGGAAATTGCCTTTGACCGATGGGGAGCAGTACAGATGGTGCAGAACCTTGAGGGCATGGGCTTTACCGTTGTCCCGTTCGGACAGGGATATAAGGATATGAGTCCACCGACCAAGGAACTGATGAAGCTGACACTGGAAGGACGGATCGCACATGGCGGTCATAAGGTGCTGCGGTGGATGATGGATAATGTGTTTGTCCGTCAGGATCCTGCAGGGAACATCAAAATGGATAAAGAAAAATCCACAGAGAAGATCGATGGGGCTGTTGCAACCGTTATGGCACTTGACCGTGCAATCAGAAACGAAGGTAGTGACGGAAGTGTATATGATGACAGAGGAATTATAGTATTTTAACAGCGGAGGTATCGTATGGGAATTAAGAGTTTATTTGGATTTGGACAGGCGAGGGATAAGCCTGTGGACAAGGCAGCAGATGCAGGATATTCATTTCTGTTCGGAAGAACAACAAGCGGAAAGCCTGTGAATGAAAGGACTGCAATGCAGACTACGGCAGTATATGCCTGTGTCAGAATTCTTGCGGAAGCAGTGGCATCTTTACCGCTTCATGTATATGAGTATCAGGATGACGGCGGCAAGAAGCTGGTGCATGATCATCCTTTATATTATCTGCTCCATGACGAGCCGAACCCGGAGATGACTTCATTTGTGTTCAGGGAAACACTGATGAGTCATCTTTTAATATGGGGAAATGCGTATGCCCAGATCATAAGGGACGGGACTGGAAGGGTGCTTGGGCTTTATCCGCTCCTTCCGGATAAGATGGATGTGCAGAGGGATGACCGTGGAAACATCTATTATGTGTATTCCAGAAACAGTGATGAAAACCCCATGTTCAAGGAATATGGAGATATCAGGCTGAAAGCTGAGGAGGTGCTTCATATCCCCGGACTGGGATTTGACGGGTTGATCGGATATTCCCCGATTGCAATGGCAAAGAACGCTGTCGGAATGACACTTGCCTGTGAAGAATACGGGGCGAGTTTCTTTGCAAACGGGGCAAATCCGGGAGGTGTTCTGGAGCATCCGGGAGTCCTGAAAGACCCGTCAAAGGTGAGGGAATCCTGGAACTCCGTATACCGTGGTGTGAATAACGCACACAAGATCGCAGTGCTTGAAGAAGGAATGAAGTACCAGCAGATAGGCATCCCACCGGAAGAAGCACAGTTCCTTGAGACAAGGAAATTCCAGATCAATGAGATCGCAAGGTTATACAGAATACCACCGCATATGATAGGTGACCTTGATAAATCGAGCTTTTCCAATATTGAGCAGCAGTCTTTGGAGTTCGTAAAATACACACTTGACCCGTGGGTGATCCGGTGGGAGCAGTCCTTACAGAGATCACTCCTTCTGCCGGGAGAGAAAGGAAAGTATTTTATCAAGCTGAATGTGGATGGCCTCCTCCGTGGGGATTACCAGTCAAGGATGAACGGCTATGCGGTCGGAAGGCAGAACGGGTGGTTTTCTGCCAATGACATCCGTGAGATGGAGAACATGAATCCGATCCCGGATGAAGAAGGAGGAAGCCTGTATCTTATTAACGGTGCTATGACAAAACTTGCAGATGCGGGTGCATTTGCTGGGAAGGATACCGGACAGACACAGGAAGAGAAAAAACTCCCTGCACAGGAAAACAGCAGAAAGAGAGGTAAAAGATGAAGCGGAAGTTTTGGAACTGGATAAGGAATGAAGATGAGAGCGTGCCTGACATGGAAAGGACGCTCTTTTTAAATGGCATGATCTCGGATGAAACATGGTACGGGGACGAAGTCACCCCGCAGCTTTTCAAAGATGAACTGAATGCCGGAAATGGAAATATCACGGTGTGGATCAATTCACCGGGCGGTGATGTGTTTGCAGCAGCCCAGATCTATAACATGCTCCGTGATTATAAGGGAAGCGTGACGGTCAAGATTGACGGCATTGCAGCTTCGGCAGCATCCGTGATTGCTATGGCAGGAGATAAGGTCTGTGTATCCCCGGTGGCTATGATGATGATTCATAATCCTGCAACGATGGCAATGGGTGAGGCGAAGGATATGCAGAAAGCAATCGCCATGCTGAATGAGGTCAAGGAATCCATCCTGAATGCCTATGAATTCAAGACGGGGCTTACCCGTGCAAGGCTCTCGCACATGATGGATGACGAGACCTGGTTCAATGCAAAGAAGGCGGTGGAGCTTGGCTTTGCGGATAAGATCCTTTTTGATTCCGATGAGGATGAGAAAAAGAAAAAGCCGGATGATCCGGAAGAAAAGCCGGAGGAAGGCAGTGATGGAGAGAAAGGGGACGGAGAGGATGATAAGGACAAAAACGGGAAAAAGAAGCTCCCGTTCCAGCAGGATTCCATGATGTTTTCTACCAAGGCGATGAATGAATCGTTCCTTTCCAAGGTGTCTGATATGGATGCCATGATACCAGTCAACCAGTTGGAGAAGAGACTGAGTCTCTTAGCACATTAAGGAGGATATTGAACTATGAGTAAGATTTTAGAATTAAGAGAAAAGAGAGCGAAGGCGTGGGAAGCTGCAAAAGCATTCCTTGATGCAAAGAGAACACAGGAAGGTTTTGTTTCTGCTGAAGATGCAGCCACCTATGACAAGATGGAAGCGGATGTCGTAAATCTTGGAAAAGAGATCGAGAGACTGGAAAGACAGGCTGCCATTGATGCAGAGCTTGCAAAGGCAACAAGCACCCCGATCACCAATCAGCCGCATGCCGGAACTGGCGGGGAGACAAAAACAGGAAGGGCAACCGATGAGTACAGAAAAGCGTTCTGGAACGGTATGAGAAACAAGATGTCATACGAAGTACAGAACGCTCTTTCTATTGGTACGGATTCCGAGGGTGGATATCTTGTGCCGGATGAGTATGAAAGAACACTGGTGGAAGCCCTGAATGATGAAGTATTCTTCCGTAATCTGGCTACTGTTATCAAGACATCGAGCGGTGACCGTAAGATTCCAATCGTCACATCAAAGGGTGAGGCAGCATGGATCGATGAAGGAGGTCAGTTTACAGAATCCAATGACAGTTTTGGGCAGACAACCATTGGGGCTCATAAGCTGGCAACCATGATCAAGGTTTCAGATGAGCTTTTAAATGACAGCGTGTTTAATATCGAACAGTATATTTCCAGGGAGTTTGGAAGAAGGATCGGTGCAAAGGAAGAAGAAGCCTTTTTCATCGGTGACGGAGCAGGAAAACCTACAGGTATTTTCAACGCAACAGGCGGTGCTGAAACAGGAGTGACAGCTGCAAATACCACCATTACGTTTGATGATGTCATGGATCTTTACTATTCCCTTCGAGCTCCATACCGTAACAAGGCAGTATGGCTTCTGAATGATTCGACTGTTAAAGCAATCAGAAAACTGAAGGATGGAAACGGAAATTATATCTGGCAGCCATCTGTAAGGGAAGGAGAGCCGGACAGGATCTTGAACCGCCCTTACCGTACATCCATTTATGTGCCGGAGCTTGCAGCAGGAAAACGTGTGATGGCATTCGGTGATTACAGTTATTACTGGATCGCAGAACGCCAGGGCAGAAGTTTCAAGAGACTGAATGAGCTTTATGCTACAACGGGACAGGTTGGATTTCTCGCTTCCGAGCGTGTTGACGGCAAGCTGATCCTGTCTGAGGCAGTGAAAACACTCGATGTGAAAGCTGCCGGAAAGTAGGTGGGCTGAATGTTTGTAACGCTTGAGGAAGCCAAAGGGTATCTGAGGGTGGATTCATCAGACGAGGATAGTTTTATCCTCGATCTGATGGAAACTGCAAATGCTTTGATTAAAAATGTAACAAGACGGACTCCAGCGGTACTTAAAAAGCATGAAGCAGTTGTGCGGACAGCGGAATTGTATGTGATCGCTTACCTTTATGAGCACAGGGAGGAAGCCGACCATAAGGCCATGACGGAGACCGTGAAATATCTGCTCTTTGGCATACGGAAGGAGAAGTTTTAATGATCGAGTTGATGCGTGACCGGATCACGCTCCAGAAAAGTTCCGTGAAAACAGATAAGATCGGAAACCATACGGCAGTCTGGGAAGATGTGTATTCCTGTGCTGCTTATGCCAATAACCTGTCTGGAAAAGAATACTGGGCAGCAAAGCAGTTGAATGCCCAGTCTGAACTGGATTTTATTATCCGGTACTGCAGCGAGGTGGCAGCCCTGGACAGTGAGCATTACCGCATCAGGTTCCGTGGGGATCTTTATAATATTACGTTTATTGATAACGTGCAGTATAAAAATAAATCTGTCAGGATCCGTGCGGAACGGATCAAACGGTGAGGTGAATTGGAAATGGCAAAGAAGATCAAAGCGGATGCCCTTGCATCGGAAGTCATGAAGGAGCTGGACGATTATTCCAGTCTGACTACGGAAGTGATGAAAAAGGCGGTCAGGAATGCCGGAAAAACAGTCCGGGAGGAGATTGCGGACACAGCACCGAAAAAGACCGGAACTTATGGAAAAAGCTGGGCGGTCAAAAAGACCGGGGAAGACAGTAAGTCCCTGCAGGTGACGGTACATTCCAAAAACCGATACCAGATCGCTCATCTCCTGGAGCATGGACATGCAAAAAGGGGAGGCGGCCGGGTAGCAGCAAGACCGCATATTGCACCTGCAGAGGAGTCAGGAATCCGCCAGCTTGAGGAAGAAATCGAGAGGGGGATCCGGAATGGATGATCTGGTTAAGATGATGGAAGAAACAGGACTGCCATTTGCCTACGACCACTTTGAAGAGGGGGAAGCAGCAGAACCGCCGTTTGTGTGCTATCTTCTTCCGCAGAGTAATCATTTTTCTGCGGACGGAAAGGTGTATCTGAAGATTACGGAAGTCCATATCGAACTGTATACCGACTGTAAGGACTTGTCGGCAGAACAGAAAGTAGAAGCCGTGCTGGATAAGCAGGGTATTTTTTATGAGAAATCCGAGGTATGGATTGAAAGCGAGAAATTGTATGAAGTCCTGTATTCATTTGAGATGGAGGTTTAGACATGGGAAATAAAGTAAAATATAATCTGAAAAATGTCCATGCAGCAAAGCTGAAGGAAACAGTGAGCAGCAGCGGTGAGACAACATTTTCTTATGAAAATCCAAAGGCAATCCCCGGAGCAGTCAGTATCAGCCTGGATGCAGAAGGGGAATCCACACCGTTTTATGCAGATGGTATCGTATATTTCCGTTCCGTAACGAATAACGGATACAGCGGTGATCTGGAAATTGCACTGATTCCGGAGTGGTTCCGGACGGAGATCTTACAGGAGAAGCTGGATGGAAAAGGCGTGCTTGTGGAAAGTACAAACATCGGGGAAAGTGTAAAATTTGCCCTGTTATTTGAATTTGACGGGGATGTGAATAGTATCCGCCATGTGATGTATAACTGTACGGCATCCCGCCCATCCATCGAATCCGAAACAAAAGAAGATACGATCGAGCCGGGAACGGAGAAGCTGTCGCTGACGGCTGATCCGAGGAGCGACGGACTGGTAAAGAGCCGTACCGGAGATACCACGGATGCAGCGACATATGCGAACTGGTATAAGTCCGTATACATTCCGTCAGAAACAGAAGAAAGCAGTGCGAAAGGATAAGGTGAAAGGGTATGTTAAAAAGAGAAATTGAAATTTGTGGGAAAACGATCCCATTCCGGTCATCTGCGACCGTTCCGAGATTATACCGTGCAAAGTTCAAGAGGGATATTTTTAAGGATCTGTCGAAACTGGAAAAATCCTATAAGGGTAAGACCGAGGATGGGGATGAGTTCCAGATCGATGACCTGGAGATCTTTGAGAATGTTGCATATATCATGGCCTACCATGCGGATAACAGCATCCCGGCATCCATTGATGACTGGCTGGACCAGTTTGATATGTTTTCCATCTATGAGGTGCTGCCTCAGATCCTGGAACTGTGGGGTGATAACCTTGCAACAGAGGTGGCAGCAAAAAAAGGTCTGGCAGAAGTGAACGGGAAATGACAACACCGCTGTTCCTTCTGCGCAGCGTAGAGATTGGAATATCCATATCGGATCTGGATCTTCTGACGGTGGGGCTGGTGATCGACATGTGGACGGAAAAAGCAAATGATGGCGTGAAATATAATAAGATCGCCACGCAGGATGATTTTGATAAATTCTGATAGCAGCATCAGAAAAATCATGTTATTATGATATTGTATAATTTCTGTTTGAAAGAATACAGAAATTATTCTCCACTCCTGAGAAAATAATTATGCAGGGATAATCCTTGGAAAATATTCTATGGATTCAGCTTAGAAGGTGACAAAAGTGTCCGCTATCTTCTGCAGGTTATTTAATGGAATCAGGAAGAAAGGAGGATAACTATGGCTAAGAGAAAAGGAGTATCCGGTAAAACTCATACGAAACAGCAGCTTAATGATTATGCCAATCAGAATAATCCGAATAATAAGGCATGCCGGGCGAGAAGAACAAACGAAGGAAAAGCCCGAAAAACAGGGAATCACTTTGACCGGGATATGATTTATTATGAGCCGGATTTTGGCTTTGGCTGGTGTGATGACTAGGAATCTGAGAAAGGCAGGTATTTGTATGGGAAACTTTTTTTATGACCTGTTTAATGGAAAGACGGGCTATACAATATCGGATAGCATGGCAGTGGATGAAGATGGTGATCTTTTAATGAGGTTATCTGATCATACGGTTATGGATATGGATACAGGGGAAATTGGTTTTTTATCATCGGCAGGAAATCTGTTTGATGAGGAAGATGACTGGTAATGTAAACCTGATATGACGAATGGAAAAGCATCGCATTTGCGGTGCTTTTCCTATACTTAGAAAATTATGTTTTTATGAAAATGAGGCATCGATCATTTAGTTGTGATCGGTGCTTTTTTTCTGCCATGACGGGGGAGGTGTGTGCAGGTGGCAAGCAGGATTAAAGGAATCACGGTCGAGATCGGAGGAGATACCACTGGTCTTGACAAAGCCCTGAAAAATGTAAATGCAACGATCAGGACGACCCAGTCTTCGTTGAAGGATGTCAATAAGCTGTTGAAACTGGATCCGGCAAATACAGAACTGCTTGCACAGAAGCAGAAACTCTTAAAGGATGCCATTGGTTCTACCAAAGAAAAACTGGATGCTTTAAAAACAGCACAGGAACAGGCAAAGCAGCAGCTGGAGAACGGGGATCTGGGACAGGACAAATATGATGCCCTTCAGAGGGAGATCATCGAAACGGAACAGGAACTCCAAAAGCTGGCACAGGAAGCAGTCAATTCCAATGCTGCCCTTGCAAAAATCGAAGAGGTTGGTGGGAAGCTGGAGTCAGTCGGAAATAAGATATCCGGTGTCGGAACAAAAATGCTTCCCGTTACAGCGGCAGTTGCGGGTCTGGGTACGCCAGCCGTGAAGACTACGGCAGATTTTGATTCTTCCATGAGCCAGGTACAGGCCACAATGGGAATTACGGCTGATTCCATGTCAAAGGTGGATGGACAGTCAGTAAATACAATGGATACCCTGCGTACCCTGGCGAAGCAGATGGGAGAGAAAACAGCCTTTTCTGCAAGTGAGTGTGCACAGGCACTTAATTACCTTGCTTTGGCAGGTTATGATACACAGCAGATGTGTGATACGCTTCCAACGGTACTGAATCTGGCAGCTGCAGGAGATATTGATCTTGCATCTGCATCGGATATGGTAACGGATGCAATGTCAGCCCTTGGCATGCAGACGGATGAAGCCAATACAATGGTCGATCAGATGGCAAAAACAGCATCGACAACGAACACATCCGTGGCGCAACTTGGGGAAGGAATCCTTACCATTGGTGCAACTGCCAAATCCGTAAAAGGCGGTACGGCAGAATTAAATACGGCCCTTGGTATTCTGGCCAATAATGGTATCAAGGGAGCAGAGGGCGGTACACATCTTAGAAACGTGATCCTTGCATTACAGAGTCCGACCGATAAGGCAGCTGCCTGTATGGAGAGTCTCGGCCTTCAGGTTTATGATTCGCAGGGAAACATGCGGAGTCTGAACGATATCCTTTCTGACCTTAATAAGTCTATGGACGGCATGACCTCTGCAGAGAAGAATAATATCATCAGTACGATCTTTAATAAAACGGATCTGGCATCCGTAAATTCCCTGCTTGCAAATACCGGGGATACCTGGGACAGTCTTCAGAAGTCCATTACGGAATCCGGTGGTGCTGCACAGCAGATGGCAGATACACAGCTTGATAACCTGTCCGGTCAGATCACCATCTTAAAATCAGCGGTGGAAGGTCTGGCCATTTCTTTTGGAGAGGCGCTTATGCCTGTGATCCGGAGTCTTGTCTCCAAGATACAGGGATTTGTAGATAAGCTGAACAGCATGGATGAATCCCAGAGAAATCTGATCATCCGTGTTGCAGCGGTGGTTGCAGCCATCGGACCGTTCCTGATCATTCTTGGAAAAACGATCTCAACCGTAGGGACAGCGATGAAAGGCTTTTCTTCCCTTGCCAAAGGAATCGCAAGTCTTGGAGTAAAGATCGCAGGAAGCAGCGGTTCGGTAACCGGGCTTGCAAGTGCACTTGGGGCGGTAGCAGGACCTGTGCTGGCGGTTATTGCCGTGGTGGCCGTTTTAGTGGCTGCGTTTAAACATCTGTGGGATACCAACGAGGAATTCAGAAATGTCATGACAGCAATCTGGGAAGGTATTGTCAAGAAGGTACAGGCATTTGTTGAAGGGATCAAGGAAAGGCTGGCAGCCCTTAATATTGATTTTACTGCAGTGGTAAATACACTGAAAAAAATCTGGAATGGTTTCTGTGAACTTCTGGCACCTGTGTTTGAAGCAGCATTCAGTATCATTTCAACAGTTCTTGGTACAGTGCTTGATGTACTGACGGGACTGCTGGATGTGTTTATCGGACTTTTCACAGGAAACTGGGAGCAGATGTGGTCGGGGATCAAGGAGATATTCTCCGGCATCTGGAATGGGATCACTGGGATCTTTACGGCAGCATTGAATCTTATCCGTGGGATTGCGGATACAGTCCTTGGATGGTTTGGGACAAGATGGAATGCAGTATGGACTTCTGTATCCACATTCTTTACAAATATCTGGAACGGGATCACGTCATTCTTTACCGGAGTATGGGAGACCATCAAGAATGTGGTACAGATAGGAATCCTGTTTATTGGTTCGCTTTTGGAAGCAGCATTTAATATCATTACACTGCCGTTCCGCTTTGTATGGGAGAACTGTAAGGAGACCATTATTTCCGTATGGAATACGATAAAAAGCACGGTTTCGACTGTGATCGATGCCGTGGCATCGGTGATCTCTACAGTCATGAATACCATAAAGACTGTGATCAGCACCGTCTGGGATGCAGTCAGTACAAAGATATCTACCGTGCTGAATGCCATTAAGTCAGTGGTAACCACGGTATTTAATGCAGTAAAAACGGTAGCAGTTACGGTGTGGAATGGAATCAAAACCGCAATCAGTGCGGTCGTTGACGGCATTAAAAGCAAGGTGTCTTCCGTATTTGAGGCTTTGAAGAATACACTTTCTTCTGTTTTTAATGGAATCAAATCGACAGCGGTATCTGTTTGGAACGGAATCAAGAGTGCAATCGTTACACCGATTGAGGCAGCACGGGATACTATTAAAGGAATCGTGGACAAGATCACGGGGTTCTTTAATAACATGCATTTGTCGCTTCCGCATATCAAGTTACCGCATTTCAGTATCAGTGGGAAATTGTCGCTTGCTCCGCCAAGTGTACCGCATCTGAATATCGATTGGTACAAGGAAGGCGGTATCATGACAGGACCGACCATCTTTGGCATGAACGGGTCGAGTCTTATGGCAGGAGGGGAAGCCGGAAAAGAAGCGGTTCTTCCACTGAAAGGCTTTTATGAACAGCTGGAAAATATCCTGACAAACAGGCTGAATACTTCGGCAATGGAGCAGTATCTGGCTGTGATAGCAGAAAACAGCGGAAAGGGCATCTATCTGGATGACGGAACGCTGATAGGAAAACTGGCACCCGGGATCAATCAGAAACTGGGCATGCAGAAATTTAAAGCAGAAAGGGGCATGGTCTGATGAGCGAATATACAACCGCAGGATTTGGGGCAACGATCAATGGAAAGCACACATGGAAAGATTATGGTCTTGTGATCGGCAATACGGATATCGTAAGTGAGCCATCCCCGAAAACTAATTATATCGAAGTGCCTGGAAGCAGTATCAGAATTGACCTTACGGAAACGCTGACAGGACAGGTGGAATATGAGTCCAGACAGCTTAAGTTTTCTTTAGGAAAAATGGAAAGGGAAGATTTGTGGCCGGTGTTTTACCGGACATTTCTGAAGGCATATCAGGGTAAAGAAGTACGGGTTGTTCTGGATCAGGAGCCGGATGTGTATTATCACGGACGTGCAGAAGTTTCGGGGTTTTCCAGAAATGGAAGGCTCGGTACATTTACCCTGACGGTAGATGCGGATGCGTATAAATACGAAATTAATGTGTCTAGCGAGGATTGGCTGTGGGACGTATTGAATTTTGAAACAGGGATCATCCGTGATTACCGTGGGATCAGTGTTTCTGGAAGCAGCAGTAAACTTCTGGAAGGAAGCGGCATTCCGGTTGTTCCTGCATTTCTTGTCAGCAACCTTGATGAAAGCGTTTCGAACTATATTACTTTTAATGGGACGAGGTACACTCTGCAGGAAGGTCGGAATCGCTTTGCGGATCTGATCATTCCGGCAGGAGGTGGAAGACTCTATTTTTACGGAAAATATACAGTAAATATTGAGTTCCGGGGAGGGAGTCTGTAAATGTATAAAGTGTTTTATGACGATCAGCTTTTGTATCTTCCGGGAGATCAGGAGCTGATCATTTTTAATACCAAGCTGGAACTGGCAGATAACAAATCCGGCTCATTTGAGTTTGATATCCCGGCAGTAAACCCGATGTATGACAAGATGAAAAAGCTGACTTCTGTCATCCGGGTAGAAAAAGATGGGGACAGTATTTTCTATGGACGCATCCTTAGTATGGAGAAGAACTTTTATAATACCCGGACAGTGGTGTGCGAAGGGGAACTTGCCTATCTTCTGGATTCGATACAGGAGCCGAAGGCATACCACGGCTATACTGTGAGGAGCTTCTTGAATACCCTGCTGGCTGTGCATAACAGGCAGACAACAATGGAAAAACGGCTTGCTGTCACATTTAACTCCAAATGTGCGGGGGAAAGCGGATCTTATGATAACCTTTCCCTTTACTATCAGTCGGGAAGTACCACATATGCTGTTTTTACGAAAAAAAAGGCGGATGATGTGGCTGGAAAAACATTTATTGTACCTGCCGGAGACTTTTATGTGTACTGGCATACGGACGCATCGGTTAATAAATATTATGGATTTTCCATAGACAGCGTAGAGTTCACAGCGGGAGTTCCGGACACAGCAGTTGTATCAGCACTCCCATCTTATACGGCAGTGGAAACAAAGAAAGTTTCTGATATGCAGAGTGCGCATAATCCGTATGATAACAGTTCCAATCTTTTGTGGCATTACACCCATACGTTCGACAGGAAAGACCTGTATCCAAAAATGTTTGTTACAGGGATGGTTACGGTGGAAGACAGCAATGACAGCATTTACCGCTATACAAATTGGGAAAACACGCTGGATGATATTCAGGATAAGCTGGTAGACAGGCTTGGAGGACATTTACGGATCCGGCATTCCGGCACGACTCGTTACCTGGATTATATCGCAGATTATGATAATACCAATACACAGGTCATTGAGTTTGGCAGTAACCTTCTTGATTATACAGAAAATGCGGATGCATCTGAAATTGCAACCAGAGTGATCCCGATTGGTAAACGATTGGAGGAAAGTTCGATCGAAGGGCTGGAAGAATATACCACGATCAGGAGTGTGAATAAGGATGTTCCGTATATTGAATCCACGGATGCCATAAAAGAATATGGCGTGGTGACAAGGACTGTAAGTTTTGAGGATGTCGGAGAGCCGACCAATTTGAAGAAGAAAGCAGAGAAATATCTGTCAGATATTCAGTTTGAGAACCTGTCTTTGACCTGCAATGCCGTGGACCTGAACATGGTGGATGTGGATATCGAACGGATCAAACTGGGGGATTCCATCCGGGTCGTGTCAAAACCACACGGAATGGACCGGTATTTTCCGGTTACTGCACTTACCATTGACCTGCAGAATCCACAGAATAATACGGTAACGCTTGGAACAAGTGTAAAGGCAGGAATTTCAGAACGTACAACAAATCAGAACGATTCGCTTGTACAGAAGATCCAGTCACTGCCGCCACAGTCTGACACCCTGCGGATGGCGATAGAAAATGCAACAGCCCTGATCACGGCAGCAACCACGGGGCATGTGGTGACAAGACCGGAAGAGATCCTGATCATGGATACTGCAGATAAGGATACCGCAAAAAAGGTGTGGCGATGGAATTTAAATGGTCTGGGATATTCCAGTACGGGATATAATGGGACATTTGGAACAGCCATTACGATGGATGGAAAGATCGTAGGGAAATATATTGCTGCCAGAAGCATCTATGCAGATTCCTTTATTGCAGGAGAACTACAGACTGCATGGAATGGAATCACGGATTATATCCAGCTAAAGAACGGGGAACTGCAGGTATTTAATACTTCTGATCAGCTGGTGTCAAAGTTCAATTATAATGGGGAGCATTTTTACAGGGACGGCACTTATGTAGGTAAGATTGGAACTAACAAGTGGTCAAGCAATGCAGCACACAAAGGGCTGGTGTTTGATCTGGAATATACCGGAAAGTATATGGCATGGTGTTATCAGAAAACAAGCGGAGCTTCATCCTATACCACGATGCTGTGTTTTTCACAGGGAAACAGTATCTACACGGAACAGGGGCTGCATCTGGGCTGTGATTTTTATGGGGAGTGGAATACGCTCTACAACATTAAACTTTCGGGTGTTTCTTCTGGCGGATACAGTGCATTTACTGGAACAATCCCAATCATCATGAATATTACGGATAAAGGAAATGGGGCAATCAGCTGGACTTACAGTAAGCTTCAGGTAAAAAACGGCATCATAGTCGGATACTGGAATTAAGGAGGTATAAAGTGGAAAAAGAAATCGAACTGGAACTTCCCCGTGGGGAAAAGCCAAAGGAAGGAAAAACAGAAATGGCAGAAAAAACAGTGGAACTAATGTCTGGCTCACCGCTTGAAATGAAGCTGGAAGAAGTTTTAGGTAAGGTTACTGCTATGGAATCAGCTATGACAAAAATGACAGCATTGTTTGAGGGAGGTGCATTTGGTGGAAAAGCAGGAAAAGAATAAAACAGAACAGAATCCCATGCCTCTTGGTATGATTCTGGATCATGCAAGGGAGGACATGACAAAATCAGTGGTTGCACTGCAGCAGAAATACGGGCTTCCGGCAAGTCTTCTTGATGTGATCCTGACAGGCGTGCTGTCAGAAGTACGGGAAATGAAGTGTATGGAGTACAGGCAGCTGAAGGAGGGAGAAAAAGATGGCAAATGTCACAGCGTATCTGAATAAGATCCTGTCTGCGGTATATGGAAAAGATGTCAGGCAGAGTATTTATGATTCTATCAATGCAATCAATACACAGGTGGAAGGGTATGTATCTGCTGAGAAAAGCCGTGTGACAGCGGAAGCTAATAGAAATAGTGCTGAAAAAATCAGGGTATCAAACGAGAACGATAGGGAAGCCGCTGAAGAGGAACGTTTAACAAATGAAGCAGAAAGGCTGGAGATATATGATGATCTGTGCTCTCAGGTAGCTGATATGCTGGATGAACTGAAGAATGTGGCAGAGGGGAAAATTACATTTTCTGCGATTTATCCTGTGGGCAGCATTTATATGTCCGCGAATAATACCAGTCCGGCATCCTTGTTTGGAGGCACATGGCAGTCATGGGGAAGCGGACGTGTTCCGATTGGCGTAAACACATCGGATTCAGAATTCTCTACAGTGGAAAAAACAGGTGGAAGTAAGTATCTGCAGAGTCATACCCATACTTTTACCGGAACAGCGGTCACGGTGACAGGTGGGTCACATTCCCATACGCTTCCATATCCTGTTCCTTCAGAACCGGGTTATGATTACGAAGGAGAATCTTATAATGCTCCTTTTGGTACTTATAGCCCGCAGAGTGAACTGATAGAGGAGACAGATTCAGAAACCCACAGCCATACTTTTACGGCAAAAGGTACACTTAGTTCAACCGGAATAGGAAACGGTCAGAACCTCCCGCCTTATATCACCTGCTATATGTGGAAGCGTATTGCATAATTTTAGTAACTGGTATCTCTTCGGAGGTGCTTTTTTTATACCCAAAAATCAAAGGAGGAACTCATTATGAAGGAATTTTGGAACACGGTACAGTTTGTTTTTACAGCAGTAGGAGGATGGCTTGGATATTTCCTTGGCGGATGCGATGGCCTGATCTATGCACTGCTTGCATTCGTTGTGATCGATTATCTCACGGGAGTGATGTGTGCGGTCAGCGATAGGAAGTTATCCAGTGCAGTAGGTTTCCGTGGAATCTGCAGAAAGGTCCTGATCTTTCTGCTTGTCGGAATTGCAAACATCCTGGATGTGCAGGTGATCGGTACAGGCAGTGTGTTACGGACAGCGGTGGTCTTCTTCTATCTTTCCAATGAAGGCGTGAGCCTGTTGGAAAATGCATCGCATCTGGGACTTCCTGTGCCGGAAAAGATCAAGGAGGTTTTGGAGCAGCTCCATGACCGTTCAGAGAAAGGAGAATAACCGCTATGAATAACAAAGAATTTATCACAGCGGTTGCAGGATATGTGGACAAGTATGCTTCAGCGTATGGCATTCTTGTCCGTTCTTCTGTTATTGCACAGGCAATTTTGGAATCTGGCTGGGGGAAAAGTACCCTAGCTGCGAAATATCATAACTATTTTGGATTGAAATGCGGAACAAAGTGGAAGGGCGGTTCAGTCAATCTTTCAACTAAAGAAGAATACACACCCGGAACACTGACGTCAATCCGTGACAATTTCCGTACCTATTCTTCGATGGAAGAAGGAGTAAAGGGATATTTCGAATTTATCCAGCTTTCCAGATACCAGAACCTGAAAGGTATTACAGATCCAAGGAAGTACCTGGAAACCATTAGGGAAGACGGTTTTGCGACCAGTTCTGATTACGTGAAAAACTGTATGGCTCTGGTAGAGCAGTATGAGCTGAAAAAATATGACAATGCAAAGGAGCGAGAGACTATGGCAAAAACAGCAGCAATATTGATTGCACAGGCAAAGGCATGGGTCGGATGCCGTGAGGCAGACGGATCCCATAAAAAGATCATTGATACTTATAATGCACACAGACCATTGGCAAGAAATTATTCGGTAAAATATACCGATGCGTGGTGTGCCACGTTTGTATCAGCATGTGCCATTAAGACAGGCATGACGGATATTATCCCGACAGAGTGTGGATGCGGGCAGATGATCGCCCTGTTCCAGAAGCTTGGGGAATGGGACGAAAATGATGCAAGAGTTCCAAGACCGGGGGATATTGTTTTTTATGACTGGGATGATTCCGGTAAAGGTGATAACACCGGATGGCCGGATCATGTAGGAATTGTAGAAAAGGTATCCGGCAGTACGATTACGGTGATCGAAGGAAATAAAGGAAATGCAGTAGGGCGGAGAACCCTGCAGGTAAATGGAAAATATATCCGTGGATATGGAGTACCGAAATACAACAGTGGATCT
>UMIQ01006582.1_pt1 | contig 98292 bp, 103 predicted proteins | sample 1965851 | NCBI WGS metagenome assembly UMIQ01 (sample SAMEA4836129, study PRJEB28245) | human gut metagenome | biome: gut microbiome; material: fecal sample | place: Denmark | collected 2008 | reverse complement strand
ATTCTAAGAGCCGAACGGAAATCATGTGGAAAATGTCATAGTTTAATCAGTCAGGAGGTTGATGAGATGATTTATAAAGAAAAAGAACTGGAAATGGAAGGTGTGCTTCAGACAGCCAGACAGATGTGTACGGCGGCCAGAACCGCACCGAAAGCAAGGGGACTGGATTTTATCCACACTGCGGTAGTGACAGGGGAGGATCTTAAAAATCTTGCCGATGAGACAGAGCGTCTTGGAAAAGAACAAGGTCAGGATTTCTATGTGAGAGATGCAGATAATCTCCGCAAAAGCCAGGCGGTGGTTTTGATTGGGGTGACTTATCAGCAAAGAGGACTGAATGAGTGCTGTGGTTGGTGTAATCAGACAAACTGCCAGGGCTGCAGGGAGAACCAGAGCGTCTGTGTATTTGATCCGTTGGATCTGGGTATTGCATTAGGCTCGGCTGTCAGTGTGGCATCATTAAATCATGTGGACAACCGCATTATGTTTTCTATTGGAAAAGGAGCGCTGTCTTTAGGAATACTGGGACCGGAAGTGAAGGTAATCCTTGGAATTCCACTGGCCGCAGCAGGAAAAGCGCCATATTTTGACCGTAAATAACGATGTCGTTTTCCCAACCGGCTAAATTCAAAAAAGGTCTGAAACGTTAATTTTATCGGGGCTGCAGAGGATTTTTAGGATTAATTTAAAAAAGAGACGGCCGGTTGGGAAAAAAGCTGGAAAACGTTGAATATATCTAGGTTTAGAGATATAATGGAAATTGAAGAATGGCTTAAAAACGTTGGATAAACAAAAACGTTTTAATGTAGATGTGTACGCAGAAATGGCTTAAAATGGTCGTTTCTGCATTTTTTAATAGCGGTAAAAACCCGTCCGAAGTGGTTAATTTGTCGAGTATTTGTCGACAACAATTTTACACATCTCTTTATAATACCACTCCGGTTTCCGGTCCGTGTAGATCCGCTCAGTTATGTCCGTAATGGAGTGCCCGATTATATATTTCAGGGCATATTCGTCTACGTCTGCCTCTTTCGCAACAGTGGCGAACGTATCCCGGGTATCGTGCGGACGGTGCTTTTTATCAAGGCCCAGATCATTAATAATTTTGTGAAACCGGGTTGAATAGATTGCGTATGTAATCGGACGTATCTTACCACGAGAGACCACATTAATTAATCGGTCGCTGCCAAGTTCCTGTGCCTGCTGGTACCTAGCAATAAGAAGCGGTTTTATCCCTGGGTGGATCGGGACATACCGGTCTATTCCTGCGTCTGTCTTGCTGCCGCCTTTCATGCGGTTATTGTTAAGGTCTATGTCCTCTAAGGCAAGCTCACATAATTCGTTGGGCCGCCAACCAGAATAACAAGAAATTATGAGTAGGTCCACGTTCTCCTTGTCCCGATTTTGCCAAAGAGTTTTGCGTTCGGCAGCAGAGAAAGAGAAGTGTGGGTTTTCTGCTTTCGCCGCATCTTTCACAGTCGGCTTGGACAGATTACACTCCCTGGCACAATTCCTGTCTACGATCTCCATTTCTTTTGCATAGTCCAGCATCATAGAAAGCGTAGATTTCATGTTTATCTTTGTTTTTGCAGATGCCTCTTTAGGATTTCCCTTGTTTTTTCCTCTTGTCTCTATTGCCATTCCATTTTCGATACAATTCTTTATGTCCACAATACGGAGAGATTGCACAGACTTCTTATAAATGGACCGGCAGTAAGAAAATGCACTCTTTGCCCCTCTGGCAGTTACGGGCTCCACCTCTTGCTCATATTCCGCAAACCAGAGCCTGTATAAGGTCTCTACGGTCATATCCTTAGATAAGTCCACCTTGCCCTTGTTATACTTAATAAGAGCCTCCATGGCATCCTCATAGGTAGGAAAATACGCCTCCGGCTTGAGAGGCTTTAGGATCGGTCTATTGTATCTGTCTTTTCCGCAGTTGGCTCTAGCGTAAAAAGGATTTTTCAGATCTGTGTGACGTATTTCTGTTATGCTGCCAAAACCGTTCGGCAATTTACGCCTGCGGTTCGGTTTCGGCTTTTTCCGTGGTGTTTTCTTTAGAGGGTATCCGCAGTGTGGGCAAGTTTCCGCCCGGTCAGATACCTTCCCGGCGCATTCCGGGCAAGTCGTGAGTGCCATTCTATCATCCTCCTTACACAAAATGGGTACAAAAATAACAGCCATCAAGGAACTGATGTTCTTCTTGTGACAGCTGCCCGAAGATGATACAATATTTACGAGTTAGCGTATCTCTTCGGAGTTATGTAGTTGCCGTCCGGTTGCAGCCGGGCGGTTTTTTATATTCTTGTTATAGTCACCATTGATGCTATACCAACAGAATCTAATAAGTATTCTAAATCGTCAGGATAAGCAGAACAGTGTCGTTTAATTTCTTTTTCAATAACTTGTTGTAATGAGTGAACATATTCTTGCTTTTTAAATAAAGATAGTGCATATATTAATGTTCCTAATGAATGGGAATTGTTTATATGATTAAAATTTGGTATCAATTCACTTAATTCCTTTTCCGAATCAGAAGTAACACGAATTATAGATTTTGGAATATGATTATATATTCTGTCTCCATGTGCAGCTAAATTTCTGTATTCAAGACACATAAATAATGTATCTGTAAAAAAATTTTTTAAATGAGTATCAATTAATTCTACCGGGATGCTATATATTTTATGTATTAGTTTTTCTTTTTCATTTGGTTTCAGTAATCTGATAAAATTCACCAAGTCACTCAAATATATACCTTTGAATAAAACCCATGGAGGGACATTCCCGTAAGTATCCATGTGGTATTTAATCGGCTCCTTGCTTGAATGAGCAACCTTGTTAAATTTGTCAAGAATAGAACCAAGTGAAAATCGTTTGTATTTTGTTGAACGATTTTGATAATTAGAAAATTTCAAATATTCACTCTGGGTAGATGAAAATGATTCTGCTATCACGTATGAAGTTGCCGCCCTTAAATGACTTTCCAAATCAAGTAGAGTAACTATTAATTGGTTTCTGATTGAATGGTCTAGGGAATAAAGAGATGCAATTTGCTCAAATGTAATACCATCTCTGTATCGTTCTGTAGAGTTAGTTTTTTCTACATAAAAATCTTTGTAGCCATTGATAATTTCATAATATCCATAAGATTCTAAAATAATTTTTGCATTTTTCTCTGATTTGAACACTAGATTTCTTGATTTTAATAATTCTATCTGTTGCTCAATGGTTGTAAATTCTTGTGGTTTTTTCTCCATATACATTCTCCCAAAACAAAAAGAGTCTCAAAACCGAAGTTCCAAGACCCTTTATTGTGACCGCCCAGCAGTCATTCACTAATTAGCTACATTATATCATATCCAAGAGTCTTGTCAAGTATTCACTTTTTATATAATTTATAGGTTCTGCCGTCCGGTTGCCGCCGGGCGGTTTTTCTATTAACTGTTTTATTTGTCATTAAAAATATAAATTGGAGATTCGTTTGCGTCTACACATTCGTATCCGTCATATGTAAAATGTTCTCCAATTAAACTTACCTTATCCCCCTCCTCTGGAAGTGTTCCGTTTCTTTCATTCACAAAACACATTAAATGCTTGCCATCTGCTAGTTCAAAATTAACAGAGTGTGTTCCGTATCGGTAAGCACTTACAAACTGAAATTCCCCATTGACCGAAGAATTATAATTATCCAGCATTTCTTGTCGTTTTTCTACGGTTTCAGGAATTTTTATCACAGATGATACTGTCCCCATGATTCTATGCTGCGAATATTCTGTTGATATAATATCTGATATATTATCGTTAAACTCTATGCTCTCCATTTCTTTTAACGATGGTGATTTTATTTTGCAATCATCAAAATAAATAGATACATAAGGTTCCCCCTTTTCTGTACCTGAATTAAAAAGCGTTCCCTCAACTGTAATATTTTCGCCAGGTTCCAACAAGGCTATTTTTGGAGGGAGTTTAAACTTGGCGAATGAACACATAAACGAATCAGATTTTTCTGAATTTGCCTTTAAAAAAATAGACCCTCCGAGTATTGATTCTAGTTTTCCTCTTACAATAATTTTTTGATTTAGTTCAAAACCGTTCTTTTTGGCGTATTTTTCTACAATATCTACATATTTTGTACTTTTCTTTTCATCATCGCTCCAATATTGTGTTTCTTTTTCGATACTTTTTTCTACCTTAGAATAATTTTTTAATAGATCATCAATGTTGTATTCTTTTACTTCCTTTGAACACCCGCCAGATAGGATTGCTAATGCAAATATAGCAACAATAAACAACAGTCTCTTTTTCATTTTATCCTCCTTATTGTAAAAAAGTTAAAAGCTACATCCCTCTTTATTATTAAGTATATTTAAGTTTAAAATTTTGCGCGTAATTCCTTTACGACCCCTATTATTTTTACAGGCTTGTCCATTATTTCTTTGTTTGAAAAATACATAGGTTCATATGCAGGATTTGTTGAGATAAGAACAATACCATCATTATACTTCTTTAATTTTTTGCAAGTAGCCTCATCACCGTTTACGATAGCAATCACTATATCGTCTGTTTCTGCATCATCTTGTTGTCTAACAATTACAACGTCACCTTCACTAAATTTTGGTTCCATGCTATTTCCGTGTATTTGAAGTCCGAAAAATGTTCCTGTTTTTGCCATATCTTCGGTTATTTCTTCTGTATCAATAATTTCTTCTACTGCATCGATTGGGATTCCAGCGGCAACACGCCCCAAGACATTTATTTCTACGGCATTATGTTTGCGGTTTACAGATCTTTGTTCAACCAAATCGGATTTTTCAATACCAAAGTAATTTGCCATTAATTCTATCTTATCAATCCTTGGATATGTATTCCCCTTAACCCAGTCGGTAAAAGTTGTATATTTTACCCCCAGTGCCTCACACATTTCGTTTCTTGTTTTTCCATTTAGATTCATATAGTATTTTATATTATTCGCCATTATATCCTTGTTTCCTAGTCCACCCATATTCGTCTCCTTTCTTTCAATATTAATGTATTTCTATTATAAGTTTTTACCGTAAAAAAATCAATAAAATTTTAAAAAAATACGATAAAAACGTTGACATTACGTTTAAATCGTAGTATAGTCTAATTAAGCAGAAAGGAGGGATAAGATTGGAGTCAAGAATGACATTAAAGAATGCGAGAGAATTGAGAGGGCTAAAACAGTATCAAGCCGCTAAAATGCTAGGAATATCTGTAGATACGTTAAGTAACTATGAAAGAGGAAAATCATATCCAGATATACCTGTTCTAAGAAAAATTGAAAAATTGTATGGCATTAAATATGCACAGATTATTTTTTTACCTCTAGATTACGATAAAACCGTAAATTCATTATAAAAAGAAGGTGAAATATGAAAGATTTAATGATTTTTAACAATGATGAGTTTGGAGAAATCCGAACAGTAACTATTAACAACGAACCTTGGTTTGTAGGAAAAGATGTGGCAACCGCACTTGGGTATAAAAACACAAAAGACGCATTAATCAGTCATGTCGATAAGGAAGATAGGCGGATTATTCAAAGGTCGGAAATTGCGACCATTGAAAATCACATTCCAAAAGAAGCATTTCCGGTGAATTTTATCAGTGCCGAAATTCCACCACGTGGACTTACAGCTATCAATGAATCCGGTTTATACGCTTTGATTTTTGGGAGTAAACTTTCAAACGCAAAGAAATTTAAGCACTGGGTGACATCAGAGGTACTCCCGTCTCTTCGTAAAACAGGTTCTTATAAGATACAAAAGGAATTGGATGTGGATGAACGACTTAAAGTTATGAAAATGAATGCACAAACCAGAATGGCACAGACTTTTTTGAAACTTGCAAATGTGGATACATTATCAGAGACATATAAGAATGTCTTGGTATCAAAAGCAAGTGAGGTATTAGCAGGAGAACAGATCATTCCACTTCCGGCCATTGAACAAAGAAAAACATACTCAGCAGGAGAAATTGGAAACATGTTTGGGGTGTCATCGAATAAGATCGGAAGAATTGCGAATCAGAATGATCTAAAACAACCGGAGTACGGAGAGTACCGGAGGGACAAAAGCAAATATTCAAGTCATGAATGTGATACATGGGTATATTTTGATTCAGCGGTCCCAGTGTTCGCAAGTATTTTAAAAAAATCCAAATAAAAGGTAGGTGATATAGAAGATGAATCTGCAAAAAGAAATACAGCAAATAGAGGATGCAGAAAAAGGGTGTGAGGTCAAAAAGGCTTTGGCTGGTGCGCTAGAGAAGGTAGAAAGAGAATTTACGGAGGAAATGATGAGTAAAGAATTAAGAAGCATCCACATGGACTTAGATAAGAATATTTTTGAATTAAACGGAAAGCGATTAGAAAAATGTTCGTTCCTGAACATCATGTATGATAACGGAATATGGTCTGTTGAAATTACAAAAGATGAAATCTATAAAAGTCCAATGGATCACGTGATGGAAATTAAACACGAAATTGTTTTAGATAAACAAGGCATTGCGCAAGTCGTTGCAAAAGAAATTAACCGTCAACTTGCGGCAAATTCTGAGAGTACAAGATCAACGAAGTTTGGAGGAATGTATAAATGTTAAGTGTAGCATTGTTCTCTTTAGCAATAGGAATGGTTTGTATTTCAATCAATACCTTCATTTTTGTAAAGAGGCTTACAGCAATAGAGAAATTATTATGGGAGCAACGGTCGCTATTAGAGTCAAAACACCAAGAGTAATCAGAATATTGTTGATTCGATGCTGATATTTAGATTCTTTTTTTGAATCTTCCTGCATCTGTCGCAAAGCGTTTCGAGCCTCAAATAAACAATCATCTTTTGCAGCTTGATATTCTGCGCGTGCAATAATAGACTCTGTCACACGTTCTTGGTGGCTATTCACGACAGAAGAATCATCTTTCGTAAATTTATCAGTGTCAATATTCACAAAATCCTTTGGTTCCATGGCGTAATCCTTTCAACGATATTTAGAAAATTATAACATGGAATCCAACAAAGAGAAAGGGGTGATAAACATGGAGTATCCAAAGAAGGTAATGCGGAGGACAGAGCTTTTAGAAATGGGATTTCCGGAAGAACTGCTGGACAGGGCGTACCGGGAAAAGGGGCAGACCTTTGCTCAAAAGATCAATCCCACAAAGCGTAACAGCGCCATTGTATACGACACCGCAGGGTTTGAGCGGTGGCGGATGAAACAGATACAAGTAGAAAACAGGTCTTTGCAGCGTGGCTGCGGGGCGATGTAAATGAGGGGATGCGATGGGTAAAGCAGAACACTACATGGCAACAGCAATCAACTTCGCTGGCTGTCTGCTGGCTCTGAAAGGGCATGCTTGGCTGGCTGTGTGTTGCTGGGCGGCAGGAATGGCGTGGGAATCAAACATATAGAACTTAGGAGGATGGAAGATGAAATATAAAGTTGGAGATAAGGTTAAAGTGCGTAAGGATTTCAAAACTTGTGACACTTATGGCGGGTATTACGTGACAGACAATATGCACAAGCTGGCTGGGAAGACAGTAACTATTTCGGATGTTTATGAATGCAAATATGCGATTTGTGAAGATGACAAGCGCTACTGTTGGACAGACGAAATGTTCGAGCCGTCGGCAAAGGATCTTATAAAACCAGGAAGTGTTGTAGAAACTCGAATGGGAGGGAAATACCTGTATCTAAACGATGTATTTTTAAGCGAAAACGGAGGTCTGTGCTTAAACGCTCTGGGGCTGGAAGAATATACTGACGACCTGCTCGATAACGACGGAATATGCAAACATGATATCCAGAAAATCTACAGGACTTCAGGGAGAAAAATGAGGGACCTGTTCACGGATGAATATCTTACCTTGGTATGGAAACGTGAAGAACCAAAAGAAATGACACTTGAAGAAGTAGAGAAAGAACTGGGCTACCCGATCAAGATCGTCAAGGGAGAATGAGATGCAGAAACTAAAAAAGCCCCTTCGGAACGGCAACTCCAATGGGGCAAGAACAAATAAAAAATATATTTATACAGTGTTAGTATAGCACAGATCGGAGGATTTAACAATGGCAGAACTTACAGTACAGGTAAAACAGAAGGTTGGGAATATCCAATTCAATTATGAAGAAATAAAAGAAACTCTAGCGGCACAAATGGATCTTTATAAGGATGCGCAGTTTTCCGAAGACACAAAGAAGGACGCTAAAAAAGAGGTTGCGGCACTCCGCAACATGAAAAAGGCCATTGACGAGAAACGGAAAGAAGTAAAAAAACAGTGTCTTGTGCCTTATGAGGATTTTGAAGCTAAGTGCAAGGAGTTACAGGGGCTGATTGACCAGCCGATCAATCTGATCTCCTGCCAGATAACTGCTTTTGAAGAAAAGAGAATCTATAAAAAAAGAGAGAGAATCAAAGAGATTTTTCAGGAGGTTTTTGAGGGAGCTGAGATTCCGTTAGAGAAAGTTTACAACCATAAGTGGGAAAACAGCACCTATTCTATTCCAAAGATCCAGAAAGAGATTCAGGACATGGCGGTTAAAATTGCCATGGAAATGAAGACGATTGAATCATTAAGAACGGACTGTACCGAGGATGCAAAGGAAATCTATCTTAATAGTCTTGATCTCACAGAGGCTATTTCTTATGTAAACGAATATGAGGAAACCAAACAGAAGGTACTTGAAAAGGAGAAAGAAAAGCGGACGGCAGTTCCCGAACCAGTCCCGCAAACTGTGAGTGATGCAATAGTGCAGCAGGCCGCAAATAGTGCCGAGGTTCCATTTGTTCAGCCAAATACAAAAAAGGTTGTTTACACCGTTGTTGCTACGGATTCGGAAATTGAACAGATCGAAACTTATTTGAACAGTATAGGAATCTTCTTTGACCGGAGGGAGGTATAAGGATGGCAGAGAAAAAAACAGTCGGTATACAGACAAAACTTCTAATGGTGCAAGCGGATCTGAAAGCTCCGAAAAACCAGTTCAATAAGTTTGGAAACTACCATTACAGAAACTGTGAGGATATCTTAGAAGCGGCAAAGCCATTACTGCAGTCTGTTGGTGCCAATCTTCGGCTGACGGATGATGTTGTGCAGATAGGGGAGCGTTTTTACATAAAGGCTACGGCAGTCTTTACGGATATAGAAAGCGGAGAAACGATTGAAAACTCTGCACTGGCGAGGGAATCTGCTCAGAAAAAAGGAATGGACGAGAGCCAGATCACCGGGGCAACAAGTTCTTACGCAAGAAAATACGCCTTGAACGGTCTTTTCTGCATAGACGATGTAAAAGATGCAGATCACGATGGAGGGGCACAGAAACCACCACAGGGACCGCAGAAAGTAAGCAAAGATATGGTAAATACGATCAATGCGGAATTAAAAAGGACGAATATAGCAACCGGAATTATTTTAGAAACCTACAAGGTAAAGAAACTTGCAGATCTGACCATAGAGCAATTTAAAAATTTTATGGGCCGAATGGAGAAAACGCCGGATTATATGCCTCCCAAAGAGGACATACCAGATCCGAAGGAGTAGGTTATGGAGTGTACTGGAAAACTAGGTGGCCTTGGCATAGATTACGTGTCAGGCCGCCAGCGGCTGGAAATTGAATTAAATGAGGATGTGCGGAAAGAGTATGACCGATTGAAAGACAAAGAAAAGTTGTCTGTAAAGATCGTACAGTACAGAGAAAAACGAAGCCTTGACGCAAATGCCTACTTTCATGTCTTAGTAGCAAAGATTGCGGATGTTACCGGGCAGAGCAATATTTATGTAAAAAACAAGCTTATATCAGAGTATGGGGAATATGAGCGTTTGAACGGTAACATTGTAACTCTTCCGTTGGATGACGACATAAGCGCATATGACGTTGAGTTCATTCACTTGCAGCCTACGACAGAGACGCATATGAACAGCGCAGGGAAGGTATTCCGGGTAAATCTGGTCATGAGAGGATCGCATACCTATAACACCAAAGAGATGTCCCGGCTGATCGAAGGGACCGTGGAGGAGGCCAAGAGCCTTGGCATAGAGACAAAAACGCCGGAAGAGATCCGGGAAATGGAAGAAAGGTGGGGGATGAAGTTTGAAAAGCGTACTACAGACTGAAAAGGTGTGTTATGTCTGCGGGGCAGAACAAGACCTACATTGCCACCATGTTTTTGAAGGAACTGCAAACAGGCGAAAATCCGAAGAACACGGCATGAAGATCTGGCTCTGTGCCTGGCACCACAACATGAGTAATTATGGCATACATTTTGATCCGGTCCTCGACCTTGCAGTTAAGATGGCAGCACAAAAGTATTTTGAAGACCACATAGGCGACCGTGAGGCATTCAGGAGGGAGTTTGGCAAGTCATGGCTATAAACAGTAGGAGTAAAGGGAAAAAGGGAGAATTAGAGCTTTCTAAGATTCTCCGGGAGCATGGATACGACACCCGCAGGGGCCAGCAATACTGCGGGGCTAACGGGGACGCTGACGTGGTCGGCCTACCGTACATACATATCGAATGTAAGCGGGTAGAGAAATTGAATCTGGATGCCGCAATGGCTCAGGCACGTAGCGATGCAAAGGAGAGCGAAAAGCCAGTTGTAATGCACCGGAAAAACCGAGAGCCTTGGAAAGTTACCATGTTGCTCGATGACTGGATAGAACTATACCGGGAATGGGCGGCAGGAAAGGAGTTAGAGGATGGCGAAAAGGAAAACACTGAGTAAAAAAATAAGATTTGAAGTATTTAAAAGGGATTCATTTACTTGCCAGTATTGCGGAAGAAGTGCCCCTGATGTGATTTTAGAAGTAGATCATATCAATCCGGTAGCGAACGGCGGAGACAATGACATCATGAATCTGATTACATCCTGCCGAGATTGTAACCGTGGAAAAGGTAAAACAGAATTATCTGATTCAGAGACAATCAAAAAGAAAAAGGAACAGCTTGATGAGCTAAATGAAAGAAGAAACCAGCTAGAGATGATGCTGGAGTGGGAGCAGGGATTACATAACTTTGTTGAAGATCAGATAGATGCAATCGAACAGTTTCTACAAAGTACTTGCGGTCAAGGATTTTCAGAATACGGGAGAAAATGGTGCAAGGGCTTGATAAACAAATTTGGCTTTGAAGAAGTGTATGAGTCCTCTAAAATTTCTATGGATCGGTACTATGACGGTGACGATGAGAGCACGACAAAAGCATTTAATTATATAGAAAGAATCTGTTATTCCAGAGAAAAAGAAAAGAACAATCCATATTTGTATTATATCAACTATATAAAAAAGATCTGCAGAACCAATTTTTCTTATGTGGATGAAAATAAATTATTCAAATGGCTTACGCAGCTGATCCATTCCGAGAGTGATTTTCAGGAGATAAAAGGAATTGTTATTGACTGTGCAAATTGGACTCAGTTAAAACGCCGGATAGAACCCTTGTTGGAGGAGCGTGGTATAGATGCCTAATCGCATTATCAAGGAATCCATCAGGACCAGCGACAGTATTAACGACCTTACATGGTTTGAAGAAGTGCTGTTTTATAGGCTGATGGTCAGTTGTGATGATTACGGAAGGTTTGATGCGAGGATACCAATCATAAAAGGCAGTTGCTTTCCATTGAAAAATGTCACTGATAATCAAATTGAAAATGCTCTTAATAAGCTATCGTCGGCAGGTATTGTGACCACCTACACGGTTGAAGAGAAGCCGTATCTGCAAATTGTAGCTTGGGAGAAACATCAGACCATACGGGCAAAGAAAAGCAAATACCCGTCATTGGATGAAGCTGACGCACAGATTATTACACATGAAAGCACTTGCAAGCAGATGATTTCAGATGTCCCCGTAATCCAATCCAATCCGAATCCTAATCCAAATACAATAAATACATTGTGCAAGGCTGACGCAAATGCACTGTTTGAACGCCTGTGGAAAGCATACCCGAATAAACGGGGAAAAGGCCAAGTGTCCGATGCAAAGAAACGAAAGATCGCTGAGATTGGCGAGGAGGAAATGCGACGGGCTATGGCGAGGTACATCGAGGATCTCAAACAGGACGATTGGAGAAAACCGCAGAATGGATCAACATTCTTTAATTCCGGATATGTAGATTACCTTGATGCTAATTATGAGAAGCCAAAGGCAGTTGTGAAAAAAGCCAAAGATCAGTTTCACAACTTTGAGGAACGTGACTATAACTATGACGAGCTGGAAAAAAGACTGTTTGAACGGCAGATAGGAGGATAAGAGCATGGAGCAGATAGGATTTTTCGATGCAATCGGCTGTAATGAGCCGCCGGAGCCGAAGCCGAAGAAAAAGAAGGGTAAGCCGCTGCCAGGTAGCCTGCCGGACAGTGCAAAGCAATATTTTGCGGAGCAGGTGGCAAAGGAATGCAGCAAAGAAGCCCTAAGCGTCGGTGACAAAATAAACATGGAAAATCGTATATATGCCTGGATGAAAATTCAAGGGAGGGAACTTACAGCGCATCAGATTGCAGAGGGTATGTTCTACGAGGGGATACATTACAGTAAGGAACGGCAGTCTGTTGCACCAAGGTTGAAGGGCCTTGAGGAACGTGAGCTTATTGAAAAGACAGGGCGCAGGGTTTTTGACCGGGAGACCGGGGCCAGTGCCGGGACATATAGAGTTGTGGAGGGCGGCGTGGATGAATAGAAAGAGATACACAGACGCTTTCAAGGAGCAGGTGGCGAAAGATCGCAAAGAAAACGGTATGTCCGAGAGAGAAGTTGCAGAGAAATACGGCATAGCAAAAAGCACTGTGCACTCTTGGACCACGGCGTATTATTCCAAAGGGCAAAAGAAACAAAATAACGGCGTACGATTCACAAAAGAGCAAAAGGAAAAGGCTGTTTTAGAGTATGTATACGGTAAGACAAAGAAGGAGATCGCCAAGGAATATGGCATTTCCCTCTGGCTCTTAGATGAATGGGTAGAAGGTTATTTTGAACGCAAGGAGCAGGAAATAGCCGAGGAAAAGAAAATAGAGAAAGAAGAGGGAAGGCCAAGCATCTTCCGGGAGCGTAAGCACAGAGACAGAAATGGAAACTTGCTTAGGACGGTGTATCCATCATCATCCGCTGCATATGTCACTTGGGCAAAGTAGGTATTTACCCATGTAGGGTCTATATATATCACAAACGTAACTTAGAAACCAGTAGGCATCCTGTTTTACAGCCCGCTCCGGCGGGCAGGAAGGAGGGAATATGAAAATACAAGATAAATGGTGCGGAACATGCTATTTTTACGATGCTATAGAGAAAACATGCCGAAATTGTGAAAGTGTAATAAGCGGGGCTATTACAGAGAATCATAAATGCAAATATTGGGAGGGGAACGAGGCGGATCCGGTAAACCATCCAGATCATTACACAAGCGGGGAAATTGAATGTATAGATGCACTAAAGGCAAGCATGTCGCACGCCGAATTTTGCGGCTTTCTAAAGGGAAATGCAATGAAATATTTGTGGCGGTATGACAAGAAAGGAAAGGAAACAGAGGATCTGGAAAAGTCAAGGTGGTACTTGGATCGGCTGTGGGCAGAAACTAAGTCAGAGGTGTAAGTTAAGATTTAGGAGGGAAAACATGACTGAAAAAGAAAAAATAGAAAGTGCCCTAATGGTTGTCGGGCATCTAGAAGAAATGCTGAATGGACAATACCCTGGAGACTTCCAAACGATTCGGGGGCTGTTAAAAAAACAAATTCCTATGAAGGTAGAGGAAATTCATGTTGATGAATATTTTTGTCCGGCCTGTGGATCACAAAGCAACTGTGGTGATATTTGCTTGATCGGTGACAGGTATTGTCCAGAATGCGGCCAGGCGCTTTATCAAGAAAACTGAAATTTTATGAAGGAGGCAGAAGAAACCACCGATCTTCCCGCTTCATATAGCGCAGGATGACAGTATTCTGCCTGTCTCCTACCAGAACAGTGCATGAGAAATCAGAACCGACAAGAGGCAAGTGATTTATAGTTTTTACACTCTCTATTTTAACAGTTTCAGTATACGTGGAAGAATCGTATTTAAAATAGAGCGGCTTTACACCGCCATCTCTGCTGAAGCTTGCGATCACGGAGATCGGGGCCCCTGGAGGGGTAAAAGGTTCTTCATATTCAATTCTGCTTTTCGGTGTAAATGGCATATTAAACTCCTTTCTATTTAATATTATAAAAACATATGTTCTTATAATCTATATGATATTAGTGGATAAAAAGGAGATTTGTGGAGAGGAGAGAAACTGAATGATAGAGATACTTATAATCTGTTTTATTGTCTACTGTATTTTAGATATAATCCAGATAAAAAGTAATTATAAAAAGCAAGATATATATAAAAGGATAGTAGCGCAAATAACAAAGCAAAACGAAATTCTTCTTGAGGATGTTAATCTTAATAAAGAAATTATAAATGTTTTGACTGGGAAGGAGGGACCAAAGAGTGACGAAAAAGAAACTGAAACAGTATGGTGCACTCAGAAAAGAGATCGAGATTATTGACGACAAACTTGACAAGCTTTATGAGAGGCAAAGCAATATACCGACCGTTATGGGCAAAGTAACAGGTTCGAGCAGCGAATTTCCGTACATAGAGGTTCACACGACCGTACAGATGGATGAACCAGGAGAATCAGATTCAGTAAAAAAATTGATATCGATTAAAAAGGCACGGAAAAAACAGGTGAGTGCCGTAATGATAGAGATAGAACAGTTTATTGCAGGAATCCCGGATAGCATAGATAGACAGATATTTGAGCTTACATATCTTGAGAAAAAGAAACAACGGGAGGTTGCGGAGATTGTAGGATTGGAGCAGAGCAGTATTTCAAAAAGAATTACGTCATATCTGAAACTTTCATACAATTCATAAAAATATTTGATATAATTATAATAGAGCAACTAGAATAACTGTAACAGTTGTTTTTCTTGCATTCCTCTTAACGTTTTGTAGCTGGGTGTCACGGTGGCGCCGCTGTGGCAACCAAGCTAAACAACGACGGAAGCTGTATTAAAGCTCCAAGTTTTTTGAACGTACTCGGGTGTCCTTCGGGCCCCGGGTCTTTTTATATGGACATTTAGCTCAGATGGTCAGAGCAGTCGGCTCATAACCGATCGGTCCGGGGTTCGATTCCCTGAGTGTCCATTTTTACACCTAGACGGCAGTCCAATAAAAATCCACGGTGCGGGCTGCAAAAAACTAATTCGTAAAAAATGTTGTATTTGCGTGGAAGATGCAACATGCGAATACTCTGGAGTAATTAAGGAACGTGCGTACGAAACGAGGGCGCACAGGTGGTTTTTAAGGAGCAAAACTTTACAACTGTAATGGGTCTTCTGTGTTCTATCCTATACAAAAAATAATTATTCGAAGAACACAGGCATGGAGAATTGGCAGAATGGTAATGCGCCCGGTTGCTAACCGGTACACCGGAGACGGTGCGGAGGTTCGAGTCCTTCATTCTCCGTTGTAGAAAAGGAGGTAAGTATGCAGAAGGTAAATGTATTAGGAACAGAGTACACGATCAAAATGGATGTGCCACAGGAAGACATGCCTCTAGAATGTGACGGATGTATGGATCATTCGATTAAAGAAATATGGATCGCAGACTTTGGAGAAAGCGATAGAGACAGTATCAAGGATCTGGACTCTTACAGGAAAAAAGTTCTGCGACACGAAATTGTTCATGCGTTTTTGTACGAGAGTGGCTTATGGAGCAATAGCGGCAATGTGAAAGCATGGGGACAGTCAGAGGAGATTACAGACTGGATCGCATTGCAGTTTCCGAAGATGTTGCAGGCATTTATTGATGTGGACGCTATTGACCTGCCGGAGGGCAATATTGTAACGAAAGAAGTCACAGTTGATTCAAGCAAAGTTGCTAAAGCTGTAATGGAAAATGTAAAGAAGCAACTTGAAGAACGCACATATTATCCAAGAGGGTGTTCATGAAACTGTATTTATTAGATTTGAATAGACATATGACAGAAGCATGGAAAAAAACATTTCAATACCAAAATGTTGAGATTGTTACTAGTGATTTTCAAGTTTTCATAAAAGAGTATAAACCAGAGGCAATCGTAGCGCCTGGAAATAGTTTCGGAATTATGGATGGCGGGCTGGATTTAGAAATAAGAAATTATTTTGGAATGAAGGCTCAAGAAGACTTGCAAAGAAAAATACAGAAAGATTGGTATGGAGAACTGCCGCCTGGAAGTGCAACAACAGTCAAAGTTGGAGGTAAGTATCTCGTATACTCCCCGACAATGAGAATACCAGAAATAGTTGTAGATAAATCCGTTATCTACAACTGTATGAGAAGCAGCCTTATTGAGCTGAAAAAACTCGGAGTACAGACAGCCATGATCCCAGCGTTTGGAGGGGCAACAGGGGCTGTGATGTATGAGGAAATAGCAAGATGCATGAGGTATGCATATGAACAGATATTTCTGAACCAGACAGTTCCTCTTGTAACAGTGCTGGAACAGCTAAGTTACAACGAAGAAGAAGTAGAGGCATGGATTAGACAGATGGGAAGATAACAAGAGGTGAAAGAAAAGTGCCACGAAGTAGAAGCCCGGATTCAATAAAAGCAGAACGGATGTATAAAAGCGGAATGAATCTGGTAGACATAGCAAAAGAGATAGGAAAGCCACCGGGAACCGTAAGACGGTGGAAAAGTACTCAGGGATGGGATAGCGAACGTTCGGGTAAGAAAGCGAACGTTCGGAAACAGGAAACAGAACAGAATATCAAGGAGAGAGAAGCCATTGCGCCGGAAGTGGAACAGGTTATAGACAACCCGAACCTCACGGATAAGCAACGGCTTTTTTGCTGCCTATACATAAAGTGTTTCAACGCAACCAAGGCATACAGAAAAGCATACGGGTGCAGCTATGAAACTGCACTCACAAACGGCCCAGGGCTGCTCAGAAATACACGAATCAAAGAGGAAATACAGCGGCTCAAGCAGGGTAGGCTTAATAAAGCGATGCTGGAAGGACCAGACGTATTTCAATGGTATTTGGATATTGCCCGGGCCGATATAACCGACTTTACCGATTTTGGAAACATGGAAATAGAAACGGATAACGGGCCTATGACCATTTCCTATGTCAATATAAAGGATGCTAGAGAGGTAGACGGTACATTACTCTCAGAGGTATCAAAGGGCAAGGACGGGGTAAAAGTGAAGCTGGCTGACCGGATGAAGGCCATGCAGTGGATCAGCGATCACATGGATCTTGCGACACCTGAGCAGAAAGAGAAAGTCAAGCTGTTGCAGGCGCAGCGTAGGAAGTTGGAAGACGATGGGCCTGAGGAAACCGAGGATGATGGATTCATCGAAGCACTAAAAGGGCAGGTGGATGATCTATGGCAGGAAGAATAAAGAAAGCTGTCTTTAAATTCCTTCCATTTTCTAAGAAACAGAAGCAGGTCTTTACCTGGTGGCTGCCTAACTCACCAGTGCAGAAGCAGGATGGAATCATTGCGGATGGTGCAATCCGGTCGGGAAAGACGCTATGTATGTCACTATCATTCGTCATGTGGGCTATGGAATGTTTTGACGGTCAGAACTTTGCTATGTGCGGAAAGACCATTGGCTCTTTTCGTAGAAACGTGCTGTTCTGGCTCAAACTTATGCTGCGTAGCCGTGGATATAAAGTGGAAGATCACCGGGCAGACAATCTGGTGGTGGTCACACGTAAGGGGAAAGCGAACTATTTTTATGTGTTCGGCGGTAAAGACGAACGTTCACAGGATCTCATTCAAGGAATTACCCTGGCTGGGGTTTTCTTCGATGAAGTGGCACTGATGCCGGAATCCTTTGTAAATCAGGCAACAGGGCGTTGTTCGGTCGATGGATCGAAGTTCTGGTTTAACTGCAATCCAGATGGACCGTATCACTGGTTTAAAACAAACTGGATTGACCGGGCAGAGGAAAAGAGGCTGGTCTATCTTCACTTTACCATGGAAGACAACCTGTCCCTTACAGAGCGTATCAAGGCCCGTTATCGGTCCATGTATAGCGGAGTATTCTATAAGCGGTATATCCTTGGCCTGTGGGCCGTAGCAGAGGGCATTATCTTTGATATGTTCGATGCGGAAAAGCACATTGTAAATGGATCACAGGAGAGCATAGGAAGCAGGTATATAAGCATCGACTATGGTACTCAGAACGCCACGGTGTTCCTGCTGTGGGGAAAGAACCTGAAAGGGAAATGGATTTGCAGCAAGGAATACTATTACTCAGGCCGGGATGAGAGCAGCCAGAAAACGGACAGCGAGTATGCAGACGATCTGGAAGAGTTCACGAAGGGTATAGACATAGAGAGGGTGATTGTCGATCCTGCGGCTGCTTCTTTTATAGCAGAGTTAAAGAAGCGAGGATTCCGGATCAAGAAAGCCAAAAATGATGTGCTGGACGGCATCCGGTTCGTGGGAAACATGCTAAACCTTGGCGTGCTGCTGTTCTCGGAGGACTGCCAGGAAACGATTAAAGAGTTTTCCTCTTATATATGGGACGATAAGGCCCTGGAACGTGGAGAGGATAAACCGATTAAGCAGCATGACCACTGCATGGATGCGGTACGGTACTTTGCATATACGATCATCCGAAGAGAACGGAAATGGAGTTGATGAGGTGTTAGGATTTATCGAAAGAATAAGGCAGGTGATAAAAAAGATGCTTGGGAAAGAAAAGGTCAAGGACGCTTTAGGCGTGGACGTGGCTATTTCGGACAGAATGGGCCAGGCAATAGAACTATGGGCTAAGATGTACGAAAATAAGCCTCCCTGGGTAAAAAAGAATGTACTAAGTTGTGGCCTGTCAGCAGCAGTTGCGGCAGAGATGGCAAGACTGGTCACTTTGGAATTACAGACAGAGGTAAGCGGAAATGATTTCTTAGATACCGAATACCAAGCGGTTATAGAAGACATCCGCAGATATTGTGAGTATGGCTGTGCAAAAGGCGGACTTGCCTTTAAACCATATGTGACAGACGGACATATCGAAGTGGATACAGTACAGGCAGACAGATTTTTCCCGACTGGATACAATAGTCGGGGAGAGATCACGTCTGCTGTATTCGTAGAGACGCTTAACAAAGGGAAGCAGACATACACCAGACTGGAACTCCACGAGTGGAATGGCAGTAGCTACACGATCCATAACAGAGTGTATGTAAAGAGCGATACGGATACAACGGAGAACCTCGGGCGGGAAGTTTCACTCACTGCGGTGCCGGAGTGGGCGGATCTGGAACCGGAAACGAACATCGAGAACGTAGAAAAACCACTGTTTGCTTACTTCAAGGTACCAAACGCAAATAACATAGACGATCAATCGCCGCTTGGCGTTTCTGTCTATTCTAGGGCTGTAAGCGACATAAGAGAAGCAGATCGGCAATGGACCCGAATTGTTTGGGAATACGAAGGTTCGGAACTTGCTGTGGATGTGGATAATGGCATGTTCAAGAAAAATGAAAGAACCGGAGAGTGGGACCTACCGGAAGGCCGTGAAAGGCTATTTAGGATCATGGATTTTGAAGACAACGATGAAAAGTATAAAGTATACTCTCCAGCGATCAGAGACGAGAGCCTTTTCAATGGATTTAATAACATCCTACGTCGTATAGAGTTTAACTGTGGTCTAGCATACGGAACACTGAGCAACCCGGAAAATGTTGACAAGACAGCCGAAGAGATCAAAGCAAGTAAACAGAGATCGTACAGCACGGTATCAGACATACAAAAATCTTTGCAAAAAGCACTGGAACATTTAGTCTATTCCATGGATGTTCTGGCGCAGCTTGGCGGGCTTCCCGGAGGGAAAAAGTATGAACTATCATTCAACTGGGATGATTCGATCGTAATAGATAAGGAGCAGGAACTCTTATCTATGCAGCAGGACGCAACTGGCGGATTCATTCGTAAAGAGCTGTATGTCGCTAAGAAATACGGTGTTTCCGAAGAAGAAGCACTAAAAATGATGCCATCACAACAGAATAATCCGTTTGGTATACAGGAAGAGTAGGTGATAGCTTATGCTTGATCCCGAATACCTGGATAAATGCAGTGACCAACTCCTAGCCTTAATAGATGAACTGTCGATCTCTCTTATCGGGGACATTGCCCGCCGAATTGCAAAGACAAAGCACATCACAGACACAGCAAAACATCAGGCTCATGTCCTGCAGAACGCCGGAATGGTCTATCAAGACGCTATTAAACGGATTGGACAGACAACCGGATATATAGATCGGGAGATAGACCGTCTATTTAAAGAGGCCGGGGTTAAAAATATCAAAAATGAATCTGTCATTTACAAAATGGCTGGAATGGAACCGAAGGAGTTGCACCAGTCAAAGGAAATGCAGCAGATTCTAAACGCCAATCTTAGAAAGACCAAGGGAGAGATAAAGAATCTTACTCTCACAACGGCAAATAAGGCTCAGAGCGCTTACATAAATGCATGCAACAGTGCCATGCTCAAGGTGCAGACAGGGGCATTTTCTTACGATAAGGCCATAGCGGATGCAATAAAGGAGGCAGCAGGCCAAGGCACGGAGGTGTTATTTCCATCCGGTCATGTAGATAAGCTGGATGTGGCTGTCAGACGGGCCGTATTGACAGGCGTGAACCAGTCGGCAGCAGAAATGACGCTTGCATATGCGCAGGAAATGGGCTGTGATTATGTAGAAGTAACTGCGCATAGCGGTGCCAGACCATCGCACGCACTCTGGCAGGGGCTGGTGTTCTGTATATCTGGGAAAGATCCTAACTACCCTCCATTTTCCATGACCGGATATGGAACAGGGGAGGGGCTTTGCGGATGGAATTGCAGGCATAACTTTCACGTCTTTATTCCTGGCGTGTCTGTGCGAGCATATACAGATGCAATGCTTCAAGACTATGACACGAAGAAATATGAGTATAAAGGTAAAAAATATAAAGAATATGAAGTTTCACAGATGCAGCGTTTCCAGGAGAGACAGATCAGAGGGACAAAGCGAAAGCTGACCGGATACGATGCCGGGATCAAGGCAGCAGGAAACGACGAGGTATTGAAAAATACCTTGCAGCAGCGCTTTGAATCCGAATCGGTGAGGCTCAAATGGCAGGAAAAGAAACTCAAGGAATTTTGTAAGCAGACGGGCCGACGGGTAGAATCTGCAAGGACTCAGGTTCATGCAGTTCTGGACAGTAGTGGAAATATCGTGGGATTCAATCGGAGCGTGGCTCAGAAGGCTGTATGGGCTAACAAACGGTATCAAAAGGTAGAAAACAGTAGTATAATAAAGGTATCAGACAAACAGTTCGGAAAGAAGATTGGAAAACATACCAAAGAATACGGTCTGAACCCTAAGAGTACCAAGGACAGACAGACTATGCGGCACACGATTTTAGACATTGTTGAAAATGCCAGTGAGGTCAGAAGCGGAGAATGGAGAGGTCAGGCAGGGGAGACTTTCTTCTATATAAAAGGGAAAGACGTTGTTGTGGCAAAAGAAAGTGGAGAATTTGTCACAATACTGAAAGGAGGAATTGACAATGTTAGGGTTAAGAACGCAAGAAAGCGATAAATTCAATAGGTTCTGGGAGCTTGTGCAGATGGAGGCAAAAAGCCAAGGCAAGGTATTCTTTGCTGACTGTGGAGAAGGGAATATCTTAGAGACTCCTGATTTGGAATGTGAAGATATGCGAGGATGGCTGATTCCAAAAGAGAAAGCCAAAGAATTTGAGACGGAATGGCAGCAGGGGAAAGTATCTGACAAATGGACAGAATTTATTTTTTGGGCGGAATGGTCTGAAAATGACGGAAATATCAAGATAAGATTTGAAACCTACTAAATACTACCTGATAAAATCTCAGGTGGTATTTTTGCCCATTTTGAAAGGAGAATCACATTGGTAGAAAAAAGTTTCATTAACAAAAAGGACAGTGAAATCTGCATGTCAATAGATGAGTATAACCAGCAGATCGCTGAAACTCATGATAAATACATGATGAAGATAGACACATTAAAAAATGAAAATAAGCAGTTAAAAGCGATGAACCGATTTCTAAATACAGCACTTGTGGAGGCATTAAATTATCTAAAAGAGGAAGATTAGAGAGGCGGTGGTCCGATCATCTCCCAGCGGCAGGGCTACGCCGTACTGACACGCTCATGGCGTGTTATTTTTATGCAACAAATTAATCGGTCAGGAGATTAGACCTTAAATAGTCGGTTTCGGGGTGGATGGTTACACACCTAAAACAACCTAATGCGAAAGGAGAACAGAAACATGAAAACAGAATTTTTAAAAGGCTTAAATCTTTCACAGGATGTCATTGACCAGATCATGGCAGAAAACGGGAAAGACATTGCTGCAGAACAGAGAAAAACGACCAAGGCAGAACAGGCTCGTGACAGCTATAAGGAACAGGTAGATGATTTACAAACCCGACTTGATGATGCTGATAAGCAGATCGAAGAATTTAAAGACATGGACGTGGAAAGTATTCAGAAGGCAGCAGACGATTGGAAACAGAAAGCAGAAGATGCAGAGGCAGAAGCAAATAAAAAGATCCAGGCCATGCAGTTTGATTATGCGCTCTCAGAGGCTCTTACAGGGGCAAAGGCTAAGAATACCAAGGCAGTCAAGGCTTTACTTGATATGGATGGCCTGAAATTCAATGAGGGAGAGATCATCGGCCTGGATAAACAGCTTGAGACTTTAAAAAACGAAAATGATTATCTATTTGAAAGCGATAAGCCGGCCCCTAGAATTGTCAAGGGGACAGGTGGCGGTGATCCGTTGCCAGGGGCAGAGGTAACAAAAGAAGCATTTAACAAAATGGGATACAGGGATAGAGTTGCCTTGAAAAAGGAAGATCCTGATCTGTATGCCGAACTAAGAAAATAGAAAGGAAGGTAACAATGGCAGTAACAAAATTAGAGAACATTATTGACCCGGAGGTCATGGCGGATATGATTTCCGCCAAAGTGCCGAAGAAAATCAAGATCACGCCGATTGCAGCAGTAGATACAACGCTCAGCGGAGTTCCTGGCGATACGATTACAGTACCAAAGTACGCATACATCGGAGATGCGGAAGACGTAGCCGAAGGCGTGGAAATGGGGACAACCGTTTTAACGGCATCTACAACGACCGCCAAGGTTAAGAAAGCGGCAAAAGCCGTAGAGTTGACCGATGAAGCAATTTTATCTGGATATGGAGATCCACAGGGGGAGGCAACAAATCAGATTGCCTTGTCTATCGCATCCAAAGTGGATAATGATGCCATGGATGCGTTGCAGACTGCAAAGCTGGCATATGACGGCTCTGCAAATGTGATTAATTACGATGGAATTGTAGACGCTGTGGACTTGTTTGAGGAAGAGGATCAGCTCGCTAAGATCATGTATGTACATCCAAAACAGATTACACAGTTAAGAAAAGACCCGGATTTCAAGGACATTAAGCAGTATCCACTTGAAGTTGTAATGAGGGGTGTCATCGGTGAAATCTGCGGGTGTCAGGTCGTTCCGTCTAAGAAAGTCCCTGTAAAAAGGGTAAATAGCATTGATTGCTATATCTGTCCGATCGTAAAAACACAGTCCGACCAGGAAGTAGACGAGGATACTGCGGCACTTACAATTTACATGAAACGTGACGTAAACTTTGAGCCTGACCGAAATGTAAAAGCAAGGACTACCCTTGTGACTGCGGATGAACATTACACTGTTGTCCTGTCAAACGATGCAAAAGTTGTGCTTGCGAAGTTTGCAAAGACACCAGCAACACCAGCATCATAGAAGGAGGTAATACGGTATGGTAGAGTACGCAGACTATAAGTTTTACCAGGAACAGTTCCATGGCAGCACCATACCGGAAGCTGCCTTTTCTTCTACCATTCTTCGGGCAAGTATCTATGTAAAGTACATCACGTTCGGCAGGATAGATGATACAGAGATCCCGGAAGAGGCCAGGCTGGCTGCCTGTGCTGTTGCGGAGGTTATGTATAAAGCCGATGCAGTAGGACAGCAGGAGAAGAAGTCCGAGACGGTCGGAAATGTCTCTGTATCCTATGTAACGGAGCAGCAGGACGGACAAACAAGAGAGGCGGCAGCGGCAAAGAAACAGTATGCAGCTGCTTATCCGTACTTAATCCATACCGGGTTGTTATACAGGGGGTGTCGGTAATGGTTACAAACGCAGACATAACACTCTACAACAAGGTATATGACCGGGATACCGGGACGAACCGCTATTACCGGACAGTCCTAAAAGGCGTGAACTGGCAGGATACCACAGCCGTGCAGCCCACAGACAAGGGGATTGTAAGTGCTGATGTGGCAGAAATCTATATCCCGTTTACGGCAGAGACAGAGAAGCAGTTCAGGAAACCGAAAAACTTTGTGAAGGAGACAGAAAAGACGGGATTTTTTACGGTCGAAGCCGGGGACCTGGTGGTCCGTGGCATCGTGGAAGATGAACTGACCAGCGCAAAGGACGAAGAACGGTTGAAAAATGCCTATGATGATGTGCGGGTGATCGCCGTTGTGGAGACGAACGACAACGGCAGCCCGGAAATGCAGCATTGGAAGGTGACGGCTGAATGAAGATAAAAGTCAAGATTGCTCCTGCAAACGTAATCCTTACAGAAAGGAACCTGCAGAAAGGTGGTCCCGGTCAGAGACTTGCTGTGCATGAAGTGCGCAGAATATCGGATGCATACGTCCCTTTTCTCAACGGTCCACTGAAAAATACTGCGATTGAGACAACGTACTGCATAAAGTACATCACCCCATATGCAAAGAAGAATTACGAAGAAAATAAGGGCAAGGGACTGCGTGGAAAACATTGGGACAAGAGAGCGTTTGCCGACAGAGGGCGAGAGGTTCTGGTATCTATTGCGAGGTTTGTAGGAGGAAAGCCAAAATGACGATTGTGGAGGCTATACGGAACATTGTTAAGCAATGCCCGTATCTAGATGAGTATTGCAAAGGGATCGGGGTGGATTACCTGGGTAGTGACACAACGTACTACTCGATAGAATCCGTTCCATCACAAACAGTTTTGAAAAAAGATATTGTCGGAAATACCAAACGGCAACATCTATTTAATTTTGCCAGTCGGGAGCTATACGGCGAAGAAGTGCGGCAGAACCTTGAAAACATCGGGTTCTTTGAGCACTTTTCAGACTGGCTGGAACAATTCTCTGAGGCCGGGGAGTTCCCGGAATTGGAGAAAGGTAAGGAAGCAATAAAAATCGAAGCGATTACGAGCGGTTATGCGTTTGATACGGAGCTTGACAAGGCAAAGTATCAGATTCAGTGCCGCTTTATTTATTACCAGGAAAGGAAGGTATAACATGGCATTAAAAAGTGTAAGACAGAGAAGGATGCAGGCGAACTATCTGGACATTGGGACCGCAGAGGCAGAAAATTTTGTCCTGATGGGGACAGGGTTCACGGATCTTAATGAGGAACCGGGAGCGCAGACCAGTTCAAAACGGTACGTAAACGATGCATCTACCAGCAAGGGAATCACCGGGTACGAGTGGCAGGCACCGTACACAGCGGACCAGATTCGATCAGAAGAGGCGATTGCCTATATCTGTGAGATCGGAGAACTTTTAAAAACAGGAGCAGATGCAGAGACAGACTACGTGATCGTAGATCTGGATCAGAAGGAAAGCGCAGAGAATACCTACCATGCCCGCAAGTTCCACGTGGCGATCGAAGTAGCCAGCTTTGGAAACGAAGATGGAGAAATGAACTGTGAAGGTAACCTGTTAGGTATCGGGGATGTAGTCGAGGGAACATTTAATACCAGCACTAAGAAATTTACAGCGAAAGGCGATACACCCTCTTAAAGCCGTAACCGGGGTGGCGTTGAATAAAACAACGCTGTCCCTTGCAGTTGCGGCGAAAGAGACACTTACGGCAACCGTAGAGCCTGCAGATGCTACAGACAAGACAGTTACATGGTTCAGCACGGATACTGGTATTGCAAAGGTATCTGATACTGGGGAAGTGACCGGGGTTGCAGCAGGGGCCGCGGATGTGACAGTGACAACGACAGATGGAAATAAGACGGCAACCTGCGCCATTACGGTAACAGCAGGAGCATAGAGAAAAAGACAGTGAACATGGAGGAGTAAAGGATATGAACAAGATTTTTAAATGGAATGGGGCAGAGTTTAAATTCTCTGCTCTGGATGCGGATATGATAGAGCGATTTAACAATGTGAAGCAGCAGACGTTTGAAGAACTAATGGAATATGAAAAGAAACATGGGATTGACGGAGCCTTAAATGCAGAGGGTGTCCGGGCAGAATGTAAGATTATTGACCAGACATTTGATAAGTTGCTGGGAGATGGTGCGGCAAAGAAAATGTTTTCTGATACAGACATCCATGAGCGGGTTGCTGCATTTAACAAACTTGTGAACCTGCGAGAGGCACAGGTGGAATCTTATAATAAACTTGTCCAGTCCATGGCAGGTGACTAATGAATATTCTGACGGATCAGCTGCCGGAAACCGTTCTGGTGGCTGGTCAGGAACATAAGATCAATACAGACTTCCGAGTGTCGATCCGTTTTGAGGAGATGATACAGGATAAAAACATCACGGAAGAACAGCGGTTTTTTGTGGAAGATATTCTGAATATCCCGGAGTTTGATGTAGACGAGAAAAAAGCCAGGCTGCTTGCGAAATACAATAGCGGCCTGGTTTTGTATTATCCAGAGATACCGGAGGACCTTGACGGAGCCATTTCACAAATGTTGTGGTTTTATCAGTGCGGGAAAACAGAAGAACAGAAGCAGTCCGGAAAAGGAAAGAAACAGGATCAGATTTATAGCTTTACTCATGATGCGGATTATATCTATGCTGCATTTATGGAACAGTACGGCATAGATCTGAACGCTGTCGAATTGCACTGGTGGAAGTTCTCGGCCATGTTCGCCGGATTAAAAGAAGACTGCTTAATATCGAAAGTGATGGGATACCGGGCAGCAGATACCGCAGGTATGGATAAGGAACAGAAAAAGTTCTATAAGAAGATGAAAGAAATATATAAGCTACCGGAGAATGTGTCCGAAGAAGACAGGATGTTGGAAGAAGAGGTTACGCAGGCCCTTTTGAGCGGTGGGGACCTAAGCAATATTTTATAAATAAAAACACTGTAACACAGAGGTTGCAGGGGAGCGGAACTCTACGCCCAGGAAGATAGAGACGTGAACATAGAAGACAGACGCAGGCAAAAAAGAAAGGAGAATATATGCCTGACGGAAGTATTGAAATCGAAGTTGAGTTAAATTCGGAAAAAGCCGAAAAAGAACTCAAACAACTATCGAGAACACTGGACACAGAGACGAAAAAAGCGGCGAAATCCGCAGAAACTGCGACCAAGCAGGCGGCAAAGTCCGCAGAAACCTCTGTAAAACAAGCAAGCAAAACAACAGAACAGGCGGCAAAAAAAGCCGGGAAGACAGCGGAAACAGCCGCAAAGCAAGCCGGAGAGAAAGCCTCGCAGAGCACGAAAAAGGCCGGAGAGGAACAGAAGCGGTCTTATAAGCAAACGGAGGCACAAGCGAAGAAAAGTGCGGAAAATGCAGAGAAATATTGGTCTGGTGCTGCCAGCAAGATAAAACCTGCGGTATCTACCGGAATGAAAGCAACCGGAGCCGCAGTTATTGCGGGCGGTGCGGCATCTTTGAAAGCAAGTATTTCGTTTGAAAGTGCTTTTGCTGGTGTAAAAAAGACAGTAAATGCCACGGATAAAGAACTGAATATCATGCGAAAAGACATTTTAAATATGTCGAAAGAGATGCCAACCTCTGCAAATGAGATCGCAGGGGTAGCAGAGGCAGCCGGACAGCTTGGCATTAAGACGAAGAATATCGCAGGATTCTCTAAAACCATGGTTATGCTTGGAGATTCTACGAACATGTCCGCAGATACGGCGGCAACCTCTCTGGCAAGGCTGGCAAACATCACACGGATGCCACAGACGCAGTTTGGACGGCTGGGATCTGTAATTGTAGATTTAGGAAATAATCTGGCCACAACAGAGCAAGAGATTACGGATATGGCTCTTAGACTTGCAGGAGCTGGACATCAGGTTGGAATGTCAGAAGCAGATATACTTTCCTTTGCTGGGGCGTTATCTTCTGTAGGGATCGAGGCAGAAGCTGGTGGAACGGCATTTTCTACCCTAATGTCGAAAATGAATCTTGCAACTACCAAGGGCGGTGACGAATTAAACGACTTTGCGAAAGTGTCTGGCATGACGGCGGATCAGTTCAAAAAGGCATTTAAAGAAGATGCAGCAGGAGCTATTATTTCCTTCATCCAAGGCTTGGATAAGGTGAATAAGAGTGGCGGCAGTGCAATAAAAGTCCTGGACGATATGGGGCTTTCCGATATCCGTATGAGGGATGCACTGTTAAGAGCAGCGGGAGCATCTGGGACATTTACAGAAGCCTTAAAGATCGGCAATAATGCGTGGAACGAAAATAAGGCCCTTACGAACGAAGCTGGGCAGCGGTACAAGACGCTAGAAAGTCGGATCAAAATACTTGGAAATAAGTTTACTGCGCTCGGAATTGCAGTGGGAGATGAACTCAAAGGACCGCTTGCGGATGGAGTGGCAGCGGCATCGGATGCGATCGGAGGACTGGCGGACCAGATAGAAGCGCACGGGCTTAAATCCATCATTCCGAAAGAGACGATTACCACGGTCAAAAATCTTGGCTCTGCGGCAAAGACAGTCGCAGGTGGCGGTCTGAAAGTATTGGGATCTGCGGCGAAGTTCCTAGGAGAGAACATGCAGACGGCACTTCCGTTAGCAACAAGTCTTTTGGTTGTGCTTAAAGGCTACAAAGCTGCACAGGCCGTTTCTGGAAGTGTAAGCGCACTGGGGACAGCATTAAAAGCACTCAATGCTCTGGAAAAAGCGAACGCAATCACTCTTGTGGCACAGCAGGGAGGACTTACAGCATTACAGACTGTGGTTGGAATTTTTACGGGGAAGATTACACTTGCTACAGCGGCAACGGGAGCCTTTAATGCTGCATGTACTGCCCTTGGTGGACCCATCGGCATGGTCGTACTGGCAGCAGGGGCCTTGACAGCAGGGATTGCAGCATATGCAATAGCAACAGACAAGGGTATTAGTGAAGAAGAAAAACTAATACAACAACATGAAAAGTCTGTTGCTTCTTATAAAAAATTATCAAAAGAACTTTCAGAAAACAAGAAATCAAGAGAAAATGCGATAACGTCCGCAGAAAATGAGGGTGCTACAGCTGAAATATTGTCCCGCAAGCTTCAAGGATTAATGAAGCAGGAGCATAAGAGCGCAGGGACAAAAGAACAGATTAAATCTATTGTTCAGCAGCTTAATCAGATTCTTCCTAACTTAGGGCTGGCTTATGATGATGAAAAAGACAAACTAAACCAATCTACTAAGGCAATACAACGCAATATCAAGGCTCAACGAGAACTGGCAGTTGCAAAGGCATATGCTGCTCAAAATGAAAAAGTAGCAGAAGATATTATAAAGACCGAAAAAGACCTGACAAAGTATAAAAAAGAACAGAAACAGGCAGAAGATGATCTCACAGAAGCTACAAGAAAAAGAAAAGAGACTGAGAGAAAATTCAAGGAAGACCCTTTTCATACATCTAATACGGATGTAAAGATTGCAGAGAGAGAGGAAAAGGAACTCAAAAAGATCAATGATGAGAAACTAAAACTTGTCGGCGATACGCAGAAAAAGATCAATGAGTTAAATGGTGAGATAGATTCCAATATTGCGAAATCCGCGGCACTGACAAACTATGTGGAGTTCACCAACAACATTGATAAGCTTGCCAAAGAAGCAGGCATAAAGGCGAAAGAGATCCCGAAGACCATCGGAGGAAGTATCAAAGAGGGGATTTATGAAGCTCCGCAGACCGGAGACGAACTTAAAAAGCTAATCTCGATTGATCCGATGATACAGGAGCTGAAAAAGAAGGGACAAGAAATCCCGATCAGTTTATCCCAGGGAATCATATCAGGGAAATATGCAATTCCGGGTTCAGTCTCACAGATGGAATCTCTAATAAAGTTTGATGGTTTAAGTCAAAAGTCACTCTCCGGCGGGTTGAAAATACCCGAATCATTAGCACAAGGCATTGCATCTGGAAAGATAAAGCCGAGTGAGGCTGTAAAACAAATGCAAAGCTTGATTGATTTCAGCGATGCAGTTAAGAAATCAGGGAAGGCCGGGGATGATACGGTAAAAGCCCTTGTTAAATCCGTAAATGACGGTAAAACCTCTCCAAAGAAAGCCATGGAAGAATTGGCAAAGCTTATGGGAGATGTCGGAGAAAAAGAGGCTGGAAAAGCTGGGAATAAAACCGGGAAGAAGATCGACGACAGTACAGCTGCGGGCGTGGATAAAAACAAAGGAAAGATCAATACCGCGACACAGGGCGCAGTAGATAATGCGAAAACCGTAGATACTAGCGGATTTAATTCTTTAGGTTCAAGCATCGCTTCTGGAATCGCTGCCGGAATCGGAGGTAATGCAGGAGTTGTTGCAGCGGCAGCAGTCAGTGTTGTAAACCAGGCACTGGCAGAGGCAAAGTCTAAAAAAGGCGCAGACGTTAACTCACCTTCTAAAAAGTTTAGGGATAAACTAGGAACGGCGATTCCAGAAGGTCTTGCAAAAGGTATCTATAAAGGATCGGGAGCTGTCACCAAAGCATCTGTTGCTATGACACAGGCCACTTTAAATGCAGCAAGAAAAGATCTCGGTATCCATTCCCCGTCTTTAGTATTTAATAAAGCCATCGGAAAATACATTCCTCTTGGAATGGCTTTAGGAATTGAGAAAAACGCCGGGAAAGCAGCAAAAGCAGCCATGAAAGTGATAAATGTAACGATAGGAGCCGCAAAGAAGGGCATCCCATCCCCAGGCAAGATGTTCAAAATCCTAAAAGGTGAGACTATCCCGAAGGGTATCGCAAAGGGTGTGAGGGAAGGGCAAAGCGAGCTTGTAGCAGAAATGCAAGGTGTCATTTCTACAGCACTGTCTGCGGCAAAGAATGCTACATATAAAGGTAATTACTCTGAGATTGGCAGTGATCTTTTAAGTGGTCTGAGTGACTCTCTAAGCATTGCGAAACAGCGGTCAAGTGAGACAGTGCAGGAGATAATTGACCAGGCATACAACAAGCAAGTAAAAGCGTCAGAAAAGGCCGAGGCGAAGCTGCAAAAGAAAATAGATAAGCTGGGCAACAAAAAGAAGAATAAGAAAAAGAAAGCGAAGCTTAAGGAAGAACTTAAGGATTTAAAGGCGGCAAATGCAAAGAAGGAAAAGCAGCTAAAAGAGGCCGGAGAAAAGGCCGCAAATGCTTATAACACGGCATTTGAGAAAGAAGCGGATCGCCTGACCAAGATTGCCGAGGAGAAGATCCAGGAGCTTTCGGAGAAGTATCAGGAGCAGTATAACGAAATCAAAAGCCTGCAAGACAATCTTACTAGCAAACAACAGGCATACGGCAGTCTCTACGATCTGGACCAGAACTTATATGATATAGAAGACTATCAGAAACGGCTGAAATCCCTGGAAAATAAAATTCCTGACAGCATGATGCAGCGTATCCTTGGCATGGATGTGGAAGAGGGCCGACAGTACATGGCGTGGTTCCAGTCCCTTACGGCGGCAGAACAGAAAGCTTATACGGACAAGTGGAACAAACAGCAATCCATGGCAGAAAGCTTTTCAGAGTCCTTCTTTAAAGACGACTTTGAGAAGATTAATAAGGAATATCAAGCAGCAATAAAAAAAGAAACAGATAATCTGAATGCCGAGATGAAAAAGGCCGGGGCTAACGTTGCTAAAGGTTTGGCAGCTGGAATAACCGGAGAAACCCGGAATCTGAGCAAAGCCATGAAAAAGCTTTGCAAAGATATTGTAAATGCCGCAAAAAAAGAACTGAAAATAAAATCCCCATCTCGTGTATTCGCCCAGATCGGAAAGTTTACGATCCAAGGAGCCGAAAAGGGACAGGAGAAAGAGGCACCGAGACTGTATCGGCAAGTTGAAACTGTTGCGGATACCATGGCGGCACGTTTTGCGAAAGCAAAGCTTAATATACCGGAGTTACAGAGCAGGATGCAAACAGCGGTGTCAAGACAGATGGGCAAGATCACAGCGAGTGTGCAGCCGCAGGTTGTCTATGCCGGAGGCGGTGGTACAACGACGATAGAGAAGACGGTCTATACCGGGCCGGAAAAGATAGAGGTTGTAACAAACATAGAGGGCCGAGAGGCGGCAAGGACGCTGGCCCCGTTTATGGACAGCCGATTGAATAGTATGGCCGATAGAAAGGCAAGAGGAGGTGTATAGATGGAAGACAGAGGAACGTTGGGTGTGCAGATTGGAGGAAAGCACACTTTAAAAGACTGGAATCTGGGGTGGTTGTCGATCACCCTTGGATTCCCGGAGGCAAAGACGTATGAGCAGGAAATACCGGGTGCAGACGGAATTATCGACCTTACGGAGGCAGTCACAGGAGATGTGAAATACAAGCAAAGGTCAATCTCTATGGAGTTTGACCAGCTGGATACTGATTACTTTGATTGGCAGGCAAAGCTATCAGAGATCGCAAACTACCTAGCAGGACAGAAATTTAAGATTTTCTTGGACAGTGATCCGGCGTTCTATTACATAGGACGGTTGAAACTGGACACCGAAAAGTCAGAAAAGGCAGAAAGTAAAATCACCATCTCCGGGGAGGTCGACCCGTACAAATATGAAAAGTATAGCAGTCTGGAAGACTGGACCTGGGACGACTTCAATTTCGAAACAGGAATCATACGGGAATATAAAGATCTGCAGGTGGATGGGAGCTATCAACTCTACATTCCGGGGCGCAGAAAAAAGATCGTGCCCGTGATCGAGTGCAGCGCAGCGATGCAGGTGACATACAATGGGAAAAAGTACAGTCTCCCGGCTGGAAAGTCAAAGGTGTTTGATATATGGCTGGGCGAAGGAGACAACTATCTTACTTTTGTCGGGAATGGCACGGTATCTGTCGAATATAGAGGGGGTAGTTTGTAATGTATAGAGTATTGTGCGATGGAAAGGTCCTGCACGATGTACGGGACGAAGACTATATGCTGATGGAACCGAAGATTTCCCTGGAACTGAACAAGACCGGGAACTTTGATTTCTCAATTCTTCCCAGGCATCCGAATACAGATGTTATCAATAAGCTGAAATCAAAAATTGAAGTCTATGAGGATTCAGAACTATTGTTTTCGGGCAGATCCTTAACGGATGAAATAGATTTTCAGAGGACCGGGCAAGTTTCCTGTGAGGGGGAGCTTGCTTTTTTGTTAGATTCCGTACAGCGGGCGCACACATACGGAAGCGAATCTTCGGAAGTGCATAAGGCAGATAACAATATAGATATTTTCAAAGCCCTTATTGCAGAACATAATTCACAGATGGGAGCAGAAAAGCAATTCACGATTGGGACCATAGATATTGATAGTGTCCCGATTACAAAATTATCTACGAATTATGAAACAACATGGGATTTTATAAATACAAATTTTATAGGGAAATATCCTGGATATTTGCGTGTGCGGCATGAAAACGGCATCCGCTATCTGGATTATGTGAAGCAGTATGGAAAAGTGAGCAATCAGGTGATCCGGTTCGGAGAAAATTTGCTGGACCTTAAAAAGTACACTAAGGCAGAAAACATAAAGACTGCAATCATTCCGGTTGGTGGAAATGGTGTTACAAACATTGCTTCTGCAAACGGCGGGAAAGATTATATCTATAACCAGGAGGCGGTTGATCTCTATGGATGGATCTACGAAAAGGTGGATTTTCCGGATGCCGTTGATCCGAAAGACTTGCTTGCAAAAGGGCAGGAATATCTTAAAACCTGCGTGAATCTGGCAATCACGATAGAACTCACGGCTGTGGATCTACACATGATTGACGTGGATATAAACGCTATCAGATTGGGAGACATGGTTCCCTGCGTGTCACAGCAGCATGGACTTCTGAGCACCATGGGAGATGTGTCTACATATTACTTGGTATCTAAATATGAGATTGACTTGGAAAACCCTGCGAACAACAAGATTGTGCTGGGTCGGACGATCAGTAGCCTGACCGATAAGGTGGCAGGTACATCTAACCTGACGAACATTGTACAGGGGATGGCCGGGAGTGTGAACACCGCAGTAAATACAGCAAACAACGCCGCAAACACCGCAGAGCAAGTCAAGGTGGAAATGGATGCAGTGACGAACAAACTGTGGCCCGTGGACAGTATCTACATCTCTGTAAAAAATGTTAATCCCGGAACGTTCTTTGGCGGCAGCTGGGTATCATTCGCTACTGGAAAAACAATCGTGGGAGTAGATACCGGGCAAGGAGAGTTTAATGCCGTGGAGAAATCAGGTGGGCATAAGGAATTGCAAAGCCATGCACATGGGATGAATAATCATGTGCATAGCCTAAATAACCATACACATACTGTTCCGAATCATGTTCATACGATGCAGGGGGCTGGAAATCACTATCATTATCTCGGAATTAACAAAGATGCTGTACAAAAAGGAACGTCTTATAACAAACCGAACAATTTTGAAAGCGGCAGTACATCATACAAGTCAAACACAACAGGCAACCATACGCATACAATGAACTCTTCCGGGACATGTACCACGGGAGGAAATAGTGGAAACACAGGCGGAAACAGCGGGAATACAACTTCCACAGGCGGTGGTGACTCCGGAAATTTACAGCCGTACATCACCGTATATATGTGGAAAAGGACTAATTAATAGAAAGGAGCAGTTATGACAATACAAGAAGCATTACAGAATATTTTACAGGCGGTATTCGGAAAGGATGTAAGACAGAGTATCCACGATGGAATAGATGCAATAAATAAGGAGAGTAAGGCCGACATGGAGGCGAAGCAAGCAGTCATAGACACATATACAGCAAAACAGGATGCACTTGACGAAAAATATGATCGACTATTAGACGAAATGTCACAGGCGAATCCTTCTCTTGCGGAGGTTGTTGATGCGAGGCAAAACGAAAGTGGTACCGTCTATACAAATCTGAAAGAACGTCTTGATACTGCAGATCAGAAGCAGTATCAAGATAATGAAGAATTATTAGTAAGAATTTCAGGGCTTGATGATAGTGTAACTGCAAATCAATCTGCTATATTGAGCAACCGAGAAAATATCTCCAATACGAATGTACAGCTAACAACTTTTAAAAACGAGGTAAATAGCTATAAAACTACAACCGATAACAGGATTGCGAACTTAGAAACTGATACTGGATGGAAAGGTTTAGGTGTAAATATGCTGGCTTTCGCAGAATATAGCAGTGGTTCAGGGCTTGTAATTCGTAATGTTGGGAAAATTGTAAATATTGTGGGAACTCTTACGACAAAAAGTTTGGTGGGAAATAAAACCGTGATAGATAATGGAGAAGAAGCATCGCTTCTACTTCAGGGCATGACACTTCCAGAAAATTATAGACCTAAAAACGGAGTTGTTACTATTCACCAAGGCAGCGGGAAAGCAATTTTTATGACCCAAGTTAGCCCAGATGGAACAATTAAAATCGGTAGATATAGAGAAGGAAACACATATCCTTCGACCCTCCCAGAAAATGTATGGTTACCAATCAACATTATGTATATAGCAAAATAAGAAAGGAGATAAGATGTTAGAAATTAAAAGATCAATCACCCTCACTGGGGAAATTAAGGTCAAGGACTCTGACCGCACCGTGGTTTATCTAAATGCCACGGTAGCAGAAGACGGAGACGGGGATAACATTACACAGAATATCCAGGATAGCAAGTTATACGAGGCAAACAAAGGCAGCGTGCGGCAGGAGATTGCAGAGTTCACGGAGCAGTTTTATGCTGCTCAGGATGCAAGAGCAACAGAGACGGCAGAGACACCAGAACAGAAGTAAGGCCGCAGGGCCTTTTTATTTTGCAACTTATTAACAGAGCCTTTGGCTCTTTTTTAAATTAGGAGAACACATGGATTTAGAACATGAGCAAAGGCTTACTAAGGTAGAAGAGCGGAGCAAAAGCAATCAACATAGGATAAATGATCTCGAGCAAATTGCTGTTGAGATTCACACAATGTCGAAAAGTATGGTTGTATTATGCGAACAGATGAAATCAACGAGCGAGAGCGTAAACACGCTAAAAGACAAGGTAGACATACTTGAGCAGGAGCCGGCACAAAAGTGGAATAACGCAACACGTACCGCTTTTAACACAATCATTGGAACAATAGCGGGGGCGTTGGCTACAGGGCTTCTTTTGTTAATAGCACAATATTTAAAATAAGGAGAAAAGAATATGAGAGATTGGAAAAAATGGGGCAGGGCCGCAGGAATCAGGGCCGTAAAAACGATGGCACAGACGGCGGCAGCAATGCTACCAGCGGCGGCAACGATCACAGCAGTGGATTGGAAAGCAGTAGCGGGAACAGCAGCATTGGCGGGCGTTGCATCTATATTAACATCATTAAAAGGATTACCGGAGACAGAGGGCGAATAATCGTCCTCTTTTTTTCAGAAGGGAGCAGCACATGGCATTAAAATTCAAAAAGAAATTTGCACATAAGAGTAATTACGGCGGTAAAAGAAGCACAAAGGATATAGAGTACATTTCTGTGCATTACACCGGGAATAATGGGGACACGGCCTTGAATAACTGTAAATACTTCCAGGGGAAGAACCGGCACGCCTCCGCAAATTACTTTGTAGACGGTGGAAAGTATATCTACAAATCGGTAAAAGTAAACCGAATCGCCTGGGCAGTTGGCGGCTGCTATTCCACGGCAGGGGCTGCAGGAAACTACTATAAGAAGTGCACGAACGCAAACAGCTTGTCCGTGGAAATGTGCAACAGCGCTGGGAAGGTGTCGGAGAAAGTGCGGGAGCAGACCATCGAGCTTGTAAAATTCCTCATGAAAAAATACGGCGTTCCGGCATCGCATGTGATCCGGCACTGGGACGTAAACGGGAAAGAGTGCCCTGCGCCTTGGATCGGAGCAGACAACGCAGAGTGGAAAGCTTTTAAAAAGGCTATCGGTGGTCAGGCTGTAAAATACACAACCGTAAAAAAGACATCATCTAAAAATGCGATCCGCTGGATGCAAGATAAATTAAACAGCCTGTCGCCGGGTGCAGATATTGCGACAGACGGCATCTGGGGACCTGCAACACAGAAGAAATTAGAACGGTACTGGAAACAGCTTGGATGGAAGAAAGGCAGCTACGCAGGTAAGAAGACTTGCACGGCACTTTTCAAGAATCGGAAAAAATAGCAGAGAAAAAGCCTCGGAGCAATCCGGGGCTTATTTTTTTGCGGGTATATATTCTACAATATCCCCTGGCTGGCAGGAGAGTATTTCGCATAGGTACATAATCGTGTCGATGGACACGGTTTCATCGTTGTTCAATCTCCTTATTATAGTAGGAGATATGCTATATTCATTTCTTAGGTTTGTTTTCTTTATTCCCTTATCATCCATCACAGAAAATAATTTTTCATAAGAGATAGAGCCGGAGTATTGTTTTTTACGCTCTGTCATTTCATCACCTCTTTGTACGCTATTATATACTATACGGTATCATCCGTCAATGGAATGTATACTATTGTGTACTGTTCACAATAAATAAAGTATATTTTTGTGTACTATTACTATTGAATTTAAGTACACAATAATGTACTATATAAGTGTAAGGAAGATAAGCAAACAAAAAGACGGCTCCCACAACCGACTAAAGTAAGAAGGAACCGTCACCCACACAGGGCAAGTACAATATAGCATACTTGCCCGGAAAGTAAAAGAGGTAAGTAAAATGAGAACGATCGAAAAATTATTAAACAAGGAAATGAGTTTTGTGGAGTTAGACAATGTCATGGTTAAAAACGGATTTTACTCCGTTTTGGCCGACGGGGTAATGGAAGATGTGAAATCAGATAAAAAAGTTGTTTATACCGGAGTAGGAACAGGAATGTGCGAAGTTGTTGTTGAGTTTGAAATTACGATCGACAATGGGGAAGACGAAGACGCAGAAGCTTTCTACTTAGAAGTGACAAGTGTAGAAAAGTTCTAAAACACACCAACCGACCGGGAGCGGCTTTCTCCCGGAGAAAGGAGTGTTCGGATGAAAACTTTTTACGATGTCTCTATGAAGTGGTTTAGTCTGCATGAGTTGGAAATAGCAGAATCCACCGCATACTCATACAGCAAAAATCTGCGCTTCATTAATGAGTATTTTTATGGAAAGTCCATTTATGAGATAGATAAAAACGATATACAAGATTATGTGAAGTTTTTGTACTCTAAAGGTTGCAAAACTGATACAATTACAAATTATTTTAAACTTATCAATATGACATTTAACTATGCTGTTGATTATGAGATTCTTCCAAAAGGGGCAAATCCGTGCTATAAAATTGTCATTCCAAAAACGGAAAAACAAGAAATAAATCCATTTTCAGAGACAGAGATGGAGAAAATTCTTAAAGTGAAGTGTCTTCCTTGGCTTTATGCTGGGGAATTTATCGCATATCGAACAGGGATGCGAAAAGGTGAGATTTATGCATTGAGAAAAAAGGATATCGATTTTAACGGTGGTTTTATTAAGGTACAAAAAACGCAGTCCTTAACTAAAAATGCAAAGGTTATTTTGAAAGAGCCAAAATCGAAATCGAGCCGGCGCAGGATCGCCTGCGATAAGATTCTAATGAATTTCTTGTGGAATCTTTCAAATAGGTCAGAATCGGTTTTCCTATTTCCGAATAATGACACATTTTTTGTACCGTGGAACATATCAAGTGCTTTTACAGATGTCTGTGAAATGGCAAAGGTGCCCCGGAGGACTTTTCACGAACTTAGGCATACTCATGCAACCGTGCTGCTTTCGCACAATGTTCATCCGAAGGTGGTTCAAGAGCGTTTGGGACATGCAAGCATACAAACCACGCTCAATACATACAGCCATCTTATACCGGATATGCAGCACACTGCGGTGAATGTCTTTGATAAAATAGCATAGAAAAACGACAATAAACATGATAAAATAAAGGAAAATAGCGGAGGTAAGGAAGATGAATAATTATAGTAGAAAAAGCCCAGACAATGGATCAATTCGGCAACAACCTTCCCGATGTAGAGCAGGGAGGGGCAAATAGAACTCGGTAATCTTTGGGACGGCACAAGAGACGTGCCGCAGGAGTCTTATAGTATTCAGTGAACTTTTATAGATAATGTAAAGGCCCGGCAGGCAGCCGGGCAGTGTATAAAAATAGTCGTAATAATAGCCGTTAGGCCCTCTAAGAAGTGGGTAGTTTGTCGTGAATTTGTCGGCAGTGTCTTACAGACCGCATAAAACCGTGGTTCCATGTTTTATAAACAAAAACAAGAGTTGTATTGAAATAGTTATAGAAATGGGACAGTTTATTTAGCCAAAGATGATAAACAAAAACAAGAGTTGTATTGAAATTGCAGTTTACGTTTGATCTTGAATTTTACGAGGATAGATAAACAAAAACAAGAGTTGTATTGAAATACACTTACCTCCTCTTTTGTCAAAGGACGTCCACAGATAAATAAAAATAAAATGAATAATAGATTGCTTATCTTAATTTGAATTGTTTGAAAGTACTATGAAATGTTGTATTATTTTGAAAAATATAGTAAAATAGAACAATAGAGTGGTTTGTGTATAAAAGCTACTAATGAATCATTCCCTCCAGGGCAATCGTTACGATAGGTACTATCAGCATGTATACGATACGAGGGTGCATACAAAAGAAAGGGGTGGGGCAGTGGATTTGAAAGTTTTTGAAATCCGGCTAAAAGTATATCTGTTAGAAGATATACCGGTAGAAGCAGTTCAAAAGAAGACAGCCGCACTAATTGACATTTGTCTGAGCAGAGACGAAGCACTTCTGAAATTTCATGAGACGAATCAATTTAAGAATTATTCTTTCGGAAATCCATATCCATTGGAAAAGGACAAAATTTATAAAAAGGATAAGGTGTATGTCATAACAATCCGCACCATTGATCCACAGCTTGCAAAAGTATTTTCCGAAAAATTAATTCATGAGCGATCCGATGAGATGCAGGCATTAACCTGCGAAATCAAAATTATCCCCAAAGAAAATAAAATTATTGATACGATTTATTCTATCTCTCCGGTGATTGTGAAAGCAGAACGCTACTGGAGGGGTGTTTTTTCTTTACAGGAATATGAGAAAAGACTGACTGTAAACCTTGTTAAAAAATATAATGCGTTCTGTGATACAAAGATCAATGAAGATTTTGAATTCATTCGTATGATCGAGGTCAAAAACAGAACGCCGATCACTGTATCCTATAAGAAAATAAAACTTTTAGGAGATAAAATCGCGTTAAAGGTAGCAGATAATGAATTGTCACAGGAATTAAGCTATATGACGCTGGGAACAGGACTGGGAGAAATCAATGCGCGGGGGGCTGGTTTTGTAAATTACAGGTGGATGTAGGAGGTGGCATTTTGCTTAGAGAGTGTACGGAAATATTCAGGGAACAATTACAGCAAAACAGAAATCTGCTGTTCGATTCTTACATACCGGCCAATGGAACCTATCTGATTGTAAAGAAAGGCGGAACCTTATGTGAGCCTGTGGAAATTGAGCTCGATAAAAAAAGCGGTCAGATAAACCGCACCAACCGTTATTTCACTCAAATCTGCCAGTATGACTATTACAGTAGGCTGATCGATATGAATAAACCGCAGGACAATAAAAAGATCATTCATTCCAATAATTATTTTTCATTTTTTGTAAAGAAAGAGAGTTTTCAAAATGGAAAACTGAACACGGAAGCTATTGACCGTTACTTCGATGCAGTCATTTATCCGGAGCTTAAATATAAGGGACAGACATTAAAGATTTATCAAATGCTGGAAGAAGAAATCGGATGTGTTCCAAAGGATATCGCAGAAAAGATCCGCATGTGGATAAAAGAGAATATCTTTCATCTGGATGTGGATCTATCCAAAAAAGATTATCTGAAATTATTTTTTGAAGCGCCGATGGAGCAGTATCAACGGGAAAATGACAGATATCTGGTGCCGAATATTTATAACAGCAATGATTATAATCTGGAGGTGGAAGGCGAAGTATACGGACTGCCGAATAACAATCTCGGAATGAATGCAAAAAAACCTTTTCTGTCCAGCCGAACGAAGAAAATTGAGGTGCCGTTTCTGCTGAACAAAGAAGAAGTTCTTCTTCAGAAACAGTTTTTTGATCATCTGATGAACTATGCCATGGCGGGTAAATCCAATGTATATATAGATACGGATGAAAGGACGATATGTGCGTTCAAAAACAATGAAATCATTGACCGTGACTTTAAGGGATATTATCTTCGGATTCAAAAAGGAAAAGAAGTAGAAATCCACAGCAGCGATATTGTTCCATGTTATCATCCTTCTGTGAAAAAACCATTCGTATATCGAAATGCCCTTTCCTATACTCCGAAAGAGCATAAAGAAGGAACGGAATATGGCGCTTATTATACGAAAGAGAAGATACAGAGTCTGCTGGACGCAGTTTTCTTTTCTAAATTTCTTAGGGGCAATTATTTTACTCAGCAGGATAAACTGGGAATGAACGATGGATATATCAAGCGGAATCTTATCATTTCCAGGGAAGCTGTTTTTGACTGGCTGTACAAAGATGAAGAGGTGCAGGCAGCAAAAGTTCTGGGAAACGTATCTTTAGATTTAGTATTGGGAGCATTGAAAGAAGGTTACATTTTTAAGGCCATGGACTGCTTTAATTTGCGCCACTCACTGTTGGAATATTTTTCGGATAAAGGAGAAGATACGATGGAGAATAAAATAAATCAGATAGTGACCGATCTAAAGGCAAAACTGGATGCGAAGGAAACACCGGAGATACAGTCAGCTGATGAATATTTCTTTGCAGTCGGACAGCTGGTGCAGTATTATATTTCATTAAATAAAGGAAAAAAGAAGACACATGCATTGGCAAATCCGTTTATAAATGCAAAAACAGATGCAGTCTTAAAAAAGAAACTGGTACAATTTTTTTTGAAATATAATTATGATATTGGAGTATCAAGCAGACGTTTTAATAACCTTTACTGCATGATAACAGAATATGAGCTGAAAGGGGATATTGAGAAGGACTTGATGATCGCAGGGTATTTACACAGCAGTTTGATTTATGTACCAAAGGAGGATAAGTAAATGGATAAAAGAGTATATGGGGTTTTGGGGATTTCTTCAATTATGGCCAACTGGAATGCGGATTTTACCGGGTATCCCAAAACTACGCAGGACGGAACAACCTTTGGCAGTGATAAGGCACTGAAATATCCAATGAAAAAAATGTGGGAGAATGAAGGAAAAAAGGTTCTTTATATCAAATCTATGAAATTTTCCGAGGGGAAAAAGGGCGAAGTGACATTGGTTCCAAATTCCCTGAAAGAGCGTTACGAACATTTATATGATATAGAAGATCTGAAAAAATGTAATGACACGAAGGAAGTAATCGAAAATTTGTTTCAGGCAGTAGATGTAAAAAACTTTGGGGCCACATTTGCTGAAGAAAAAAATAATATATCTATTACCGGGGCCGTCCAGTTTGGGCAGGGATTCAATAAATATGAGGGGACAAGCCCGGAGGAACAGCAGATCTTGTCTCCGTTCAGGGACGGATCAAAAGATGATAAGAAGGAAGAAGCGAAAAACTCTACACTCGGAACAAAAATCGTCAGCAATGAGGCTCATTATTTCTATCCGTTTGTGGTGAACCCTCTGGCATATAAAGAGTTTGTACAGCTGGGTGTGACTGACGGGTACACAGAAGAAGACTATGAGAATTTCAAACGCACAGCGTTAGTTTCAGCAACTGCTTTTGCCACCAACGCAAAAGAAGGCTGCGAAAATGAGTTTGCTCTGTTTGTGGAGACAGAGCAGGATTTATATTTACCAAATCTTTCTGAATACATCACCTTCACAAAGGGTGAAGACAAAAATGTGATTGCATTTAAAGATACAGAATTTTTAGATGCACTTGCTGACAAAATCAAGAGTGTGGAAATTTACTATAATCCATATACAACCAAATTAGAATGTGAAATCAAGGGAGCAAAATACTATAATATTATTACACAAAAAGAGGTGTAGCCAATGGAAGTATGCAAGGTTACTCTGAAAGGAAGGACTGCTTTTTTCAAAAAGCCGGATGTGAACAGTTATTACTATTTTACTTATGGCCAGATTCATAAAGTTGTTCTTCTCGGAATCTTTGGAGCCATACTTGGCTATTCAGGCTATGAATCCATAAAAACAGAAAAGCGGAAAAAGGATTCTGCGGAAGGACCAGGTTTCCCGGAGTTTTATGAACGTCTCAAAGACTGCAGATTTTCCATTGTGCCAAAGAATGAGAAAGGCTGGATTCCGAAAAAAATCCAATATTTTAATAATTCCGTCGGGTATGCTTCCAGAGAGCAGGGCGGCAATCTGATCATAAAAGAGCAATGGCTGGAATCACCGGAGTGGGATATTTTTATTCTTCTGGATGGTGAGGAGAGCCGTAAACTTTCTGAAACTTTGATGGATAGGCGCTGTGTTTATTCTCCTTATCTTGGGAAGAATGATCATCCTGCGGATCTTTTGAATCCTGAGATCATGGAGGCAGAGGAAATTCCGCCGGAAAACAGACAGCTGGATTGTCTGCTGCCAAAAGGGAAAGTCACATTTGCATATTTGGATGAAGACGACGATGAGGAAGAAGACTTCTATAAGTATGAGGAAGGACTGCCGTATGCGTTGGACCCTTACACAAATCTTTATGTCACAGAGCCGTTTGTCTATACGAACCAATATGTAAAAGAGTGTGAACTGCCCTTATACCGGGCAGGGAAAAATATCATTGTATTTTATTAAAATGCCGTCGGAGAGAATTCTGCCTATATGCAGGATTCTTTCCGGCGGATTTTTACATTATAGGGGGGGAACAGATATGTATTTTGATAAAGCCGTTGTAAAAATAGAGGATCTGATCAAACAACCGGAGCGGTATTTTGCTCACAAGCCAAAGAAAGATGACAGGAAAAAAGAAACATTAAAAGAGCATACCAATCTGGCAGAAGCTTATTTTCTGAGAATTTTTGAGGAAAAGAAACTGGGGCACTGCATGGAAGTTTTTGAAGAAAAATATTTTGATCATCTCACCTGGGAAGCGAAGAATCTTTTTCGGAGTATGATCTTTGGAATTGTGACCTTTCACGATTTTGGAAAAGTAAATCCTTATTTTCAGAAGGAAAAGATGGGTCATGAAATGCCGGAGGCTAAAAAGATTTTTTCAAATAGCCATCATTCTTTGATTTCGGCTGTTCTTTATTTTGAATATTTTATGGAAAAAGTATGGGCACTTGACAAAAGTGATCAGAAGCAGCTGAAAGAGTTCCTGTTCCTGAATTCTTATCTGATAGCAAAACACCACAGCGATTTAGACACATTTGAAAAATATCTTAAAAGTTTTGAAGATGAAGATATCTATCATTTGATTGAAATGCTGGAAGATCAAGACCATCTTAATTTTTATAAAAAGCCGTTTCAGTGTTCGCTTAAAAGAGAAAGACTTGGGAAAGCCGCAGGAAATTTAAAAAAAGCAGCGCGCGATCGAAAAAGCCGGACCAGGCAGATTCTTTTTTACGCGTATGAACGGCTGGCTTATTCTCTGCTGGTCGCCAGTGACCATTATGCTGCATCAGAATATATGAGTGGAGTGCAGATCAGACATTTTGGCGGAATGGAGCATATGGATGAGTTCTGCAGACAATATTATGGGACAGAACTTTATCACGGAATCCGTAAATACGAGCAGGAAAAGTATTTGAAAGAAAAGGATCTGCGGAAAGAAGAGAATATGAATATAATGCGGACGGAGCTTTTTTTGGATGCTGAGCAGGAATTAAAAAAACATATGGATCAGAACGTTTTTTTCGTTGAAGCGCCGACCGGAAGCGGGAAGTCGAATTTGGCTGTCAACTTAAGCTTTCAGCTTATGAAACAGAACTCTGGTATCGGAAAGATATTTTATGTGTATCCATTTAATACTTTGATTGAACAAAATCTTGAGTCCATGGAAAAAATATTTGGGGGATCAAAGGTTATGGAGGACATCGCAGTGGTAAACTCCATGAAGCCGATTCCAATGGACCGGGCCAAACGAAAAACCGATGAGCTTCAATATTATCAGGAAGCACTGCTGAACCGCCAGTTTTTAAATTATCCGATGATCTTGACGACTCATGTCAGTCTGTTTGACACGATATTTGGAAGAAGAAAAGAAAGTACCTTTGGATTTCATCAGCTGGCAAACAGCGTTCTTGTATTAGATGAAATCCAAAGTTACCGAAACAGTATCTGGACAGAGATTATTTTGTTTTTAAAAGAATTCGCCTCATTTCTTAATATGAAAATTATTATAATGTCCGCCACACTGCCCAACCTGGATGTGTTATCTCCGGAACTTGAAAATGCCGTGCCTCTGATCAGAAACAGAGAAAAATTCTATTCCCATCCGGTTTTTAAAAACAGAGTACGTGCAGATTACAGTCTTATGAAAAAAGAGTTTACCATGGAAGATCTGCTGGACCATGTTTTAGAGCAGCAGAAGCTTAAGAAAAAGATACTGGTAGAATTCATAAAAAAAGAATCTGCGTATACATTTTTTCAAATGCTTCAGGAGGATGGACGGCTGGAACTTCCGGCGGAACTGCTTACAGGAGATCAGAGTATTCTGGAGAGAAAGCAGGTGCTGAAAAAGATTGATACTGCAGGACAGCAGGGCATGATTTTGGTGTCAACCCAGATGATCGAGGCCGGCGTGGATATTGACATGGACATCGGATATAAAAACTGGTCCAAGCTGGACAGTGAGGAACAGTTTATGGGAAGGATCAACAGGTCCTGTAAGAAGAAAGACGCAGTTGTCTATTTCTTTGAAATGGATGATCCGCGGCACATTTACCGGGATGGAGATGCCAGAATTGATAATCTGGAATACACACTGGCTAATGAAGAAATGAGAACGATACTTTCAGAGAAGGAGTTTCAGAAATATTACAAGTCTGTATTAGAGGTATTGAAGCAGACATTTATGGAGACTTCGGGAGATCATGGAATCGCAGCTTTTTTTGCGAAACAGCTCGGTTTGTTAAATCATCCAGAAATTGAAAAAAGAATGCAGCTGATTCAGGATGATATGTGGAGCATGTCGGTCTACCTTTGCCGAAAAGTAGAGGAGGAAGATGGAACCGTGGTTGACGGAAAGGAGATCTGGGACAAGTACAAAAAACTTTTGATGGATCAGGAAATGGACTATTCCGAGAAAAAATATAAACTTTCAGAAGTCAGAAGTAAGATGAATTACTTTACTTATACCATCCAGAGAACAGACCTAATGTATAGTGACAAAATCGGAGAGCTATATATGATCGAGGATGGAGAGAAGTATTTCCAGAATGGAAGGCTCAATAAAATGCTGCTGGAAGGAAGAGACGGCACACCGGATTTTTTGTAGGATGGAGGAATCATATGGAGATCAATGGTACGTTAATCAATTATTATTTTCACTGTAAACGGCAGTGCTATTTGTTTGGAAGCCGAATGAACCTTGAGGATAACAGCGAGGAGGTTAAGATCGGAAAGGCGATTCATGAGCAGAAAGCAGAGCAGGGAAAAAATACAGAACTAGCGATTGAAAACATTAAATTGGACCGTTTGACGAAGGAATATCTGACAGAGATCAAAAAGTCTGATGCGGACCCGGAAGCGGCAAGGTGGCAGATTTTATATTATCTAAAAGTGCTGAAAAGAAACGGGATTACCAGAAAAGGAAAACTTGAATTTGTAGAGAAAAACAAAAAAGACAAGAAGGTTGAAGTGGTAGAACTGACGCCGGAATTGGAAGAAAAATTGAAGCTGTATGAGGAACAAATCCGATCATTGCTGGAAAGTGACCAAGTTCCTGAAGTATTAGGAAAGCCAAAGTGTAAAAAATGTGCGTACTATGAGTACTGTTATATCGAGTAGGAGGAGAAGGTATGGGAAGTACAAAATATATTACATCGATGGGAGAATTGACACGAAAAGATAATTCCTTATGTTTCAGAAAAGACGGAAAGAATATTTACATACCCATTGAAAATACAAAAGAAATCTACTGCCTTAATGAGGTATCAATGAATTCAAAACTATTAGATTTTTTATCACAGAATCATGTGGTTGTACATTTTTTTAACTACTATGAGGGATACAGCGGTACATTTTATCCGAAGCCCCAATATATGAGCGGCAGGCTCTTAATGAAACAGGCAGAGGCTCATCAGACAAAGCGGATAGTAATCGCAAGGGCCATTGTATGCGGAATCGGAGAAAATATCAGGGAGGTTTTATATCATTATTATAAGCACGACAATGATGAAGTGAAGACAACCATCGATTGGCTTGGAGGTGAATTCATCAGACAGGTAAATGAAGCATCAGATATTAAACAGCTGATGTCGGCGGAAGGAGAAGCCTGGCAGAGATTTTATCAGGATTTTAAAACTTTTCTTCCGGAGGACTTTGTTATGAACAAAAGAGTTAAACGTCCGCCGGATAATCCTATCAATGCTTTGATTTCCTTTGGAAATACTCTTTTGTATACGAAGACAATCTCAGCTATTTACCGAACACATCTGGATCAGAGAATCAGCTTCCTGCATGAGCCGTCAGAAGGAAGGTTTTCGCTTAGCCTTGATATGTGTGAAGTGTTCAAACCTGTGATTGTATATCGGACGATTTTTGACCTGGTGAATCGAAAGCAGCTGAAAGTAGAGAAGCATTTTGATAAGAGAGTAAACTACTGTCTCTTAAATGAAGATGGAAGAAAAATATTTATTGAAGCCTTTGAAAAGCGAATGGAAACTGCATTCCAGCATCCAAAATTAAAACGAAAGGTAACGTATCGAACTGCCTTAAAATTGGACTGTTATAAGCTTATTAAGTTTATATTAGAGGATAAAGAATTCCATCCGTTCTGCCTGAAGGAGAAGATGTAGATGAAAAAGAAGATGAATTATAATTATGCTTTCGTCTTTTATGACGTAAATGAAAAGCGTGTTCAAAAGGTATTTAAAATCTGCAAAAAGTATCTGACCCATTTTCAAAAATCTGTGTTTCGGGGAGAAATGTCCCCTTCTAAGTTGATTAGGCTCAGGAATGATCTTAAAAAAGTATTGGATGAAGATGAGGACTTTGTCTGCATTATCAAGCTGATGAATGATAATGTGTTTGGGGAAGAGATTTTGGGGAATCCGGAAGATAATGTGGGGGAAAGTTTAATACTGTGACATTTTTAACATGATTTCCGTTCGGCTCTTAGAATGCTTCACTCCAATCATGTGGAAAATGGACGTAATGTCTGTTGGAGAAGGGCCTCTGTCAAAAAAAGGTGCCACTTTTTGGAAGTTATTTACCACTATTGGAGGAGCGCATTTCAAAAGCGCGAAGGAAATAGTGGTGAATAACTCATAATATATGGGTAGAACATTGGATCGTCCTGCTGAAGATACTGTAAATTAAGTCTTGAGATTGAGTCTAATTTCACAAAAAGGAAGGCGTTTTCCCAACCTTGTTTTTATTAGAAATGGAAGAAAGCTCGGTTTTATGCGGGTTAGGAGAAGTTATGGAAGGAAATTGAAATTATAGAGCGGAGGTTGGGAAAATATCTAAAAAACGTTGAAAAATAAGGGTTTATAGAGTATCATGAAAAATAGAAATGGCTTAAAAGCGTTGGATAAATAAAAACATTAGATGTATTGAAATTCCGCATCCTCCACCACTCTATATGTCCCAGCACTGATAAATAAAAACATTAGATGTATTGAAATCTCACCGACCGATCGGGAACGAAAAATTTAAAATTGATAAATAAAAACATTAGATGTATTGAAATTGATAGCTGCGGACCTGTTAGTTATCCCAGTAAAAGCGATAAATAAAAACATTAGATGTATTGAAATTTTCCACGGATAAAGGTTGCTTCGATATTCGATAGGATAAATAAAAACATTAGATGTATTGAAATAAGGTAAATGCATAGGACTCTTCACCTAATTTTCCAGATAAATAAAAACATTAGATGTATTGAAATATCCTTTTTGCCAGATCTTCCAGCTGGCTTACATCGATAAATAAAAACATTAGATGTATTGAAATTTGTGAAGCCGAATAGAACAGGCACACTGTGCTACGATAAATAAAAACATTAGATGTATTGAAATTCTCAATTCTTCCTTCCCTCGGATCTGTCCATCTGGATAAATAAAAACATTAGATGTATTGAAATACAATCTTTGTCTTTTTATACTGTTCTGTTTTTCCGATAAATAAAAACATTAGATGTATTGAAATTTTCGTACTCACGTTTCCCATCGTTCACGCACTTTGATAAATAAAAACATTAGATGTATTGAAATGCAAAAAAAATAGGGTGCAAGATTGACGGGAAAAGATAAATAAAAACATTAGATGTATTGAAATTGCTTGTATAGATACCCCTTACGGGTTCCGTGCATGGATTAATAAAAACATTAGATGTATTGAAATTAGCCTCTGCGCCCTGAGACGCTCTTTTGGAACTGGATTAATAAAAACATTAGATGTATTGAAATATTCCTTCCCATCCTTTGTATATTTCAGGGAGAAATGATTAATAAAAACATTAGATGTATTGAAATTCGAGCCAGGGAACGCATTTGGCAGCACAACGAAAGATTAATAAAAACATTAGATGTATTGAAATTCTGCAGTTGCATAAGGATCATCTTTTGCCACATAGATAAACAAAAACATTAGACATACTGAAGTTCTTTTCTATTACATAAATTTTCTACAATTTTATCTTTAAAATATAGGTGAAGAATTTTTTTGGAATTTGTTGAGAAAACAGGATGATTGTAGTAAAATAGTAGATAGAATGGTTAAGGATTTGGGGATTCAGATATAAATATGATGAATAAGAATGTCGTACAGAGATATGGGGACCAATCCGCTTCAAAATGGGATAAGAAAAACAATAGTAAATTCATTAGAATAGCTGACGATAGCTGTTCTTACAAGTGTGCTTTGCATAGATATAATTAGACGGAAGTTGTAAATATACAATTTCTGTCTTTTTTTGTGAATAAGGGGGTTGAGGGGAAGTTCAACAAAATGGGGTATAGTATTTATAACTTGATTTTTAGTAATGTAGAAATGAATTTGCATGAAAAATGTAAATATTAAACAAAAAGGAGAAACAGCTATTACAACAACGCTGAGTATTGATTATGAGATTTCTAGTATTTTATCGAAATGAAACACCTTTACATATGGGAACAGGAACTGAATTAGGGGTTGTTGACCTTCCGATACAAAGAGAAAAGCACACTGGATTTCCTAAGGGAGAGGCATCGAGTATCAAAGGGACTTTTAGAAGTATCAGTGAACATAAAGACTATTTTGGTAAAGAGAGTGATAGTGAATCGGATCAGGGAGAACCAGGAAAGATCTGCTTTACAGACGCCAGGATTCTATTTCTACCTGTAAAAAGTAGTGGAAAAGAGTTATTTGTATGGGTGACCTGTCCATTTGTTTTAAATAGGTTTCTAAATGAGATTGATGGATCTAAAAGGTTTGAGAACCTAACAATAAAGTTCAGAGAATGGGAAGAAACACTTGATGATAATAAAATAATTATGATAGGTAAAAATGAAAATCCAGGAGACAAAAAAATACTGGAAGATTTTGAATTTCAAGTTCAGGAAAATAAGGAATTAAAATTTCCTTCGGATTTTATCGTTTCAGAGAAAGATAAGTATCTAAGAAATAAAATACAAAATGATATTTACATGGTCAGCAATGATATGTTTTCCTATTTTTGTGAATTCAGTACAGAGGTGATTACCCGAATTAAAATTGGAGATAACGGAGTCGTACAGGATGGCGGACTGTTTACAGAAGAATTTTTGCCGGAACAGACTGTACTATATAATTTTGTAGAAGATATGCAGAACTGTGATAAAAATTCTTTTGCTAAGACAATATTGGAGGAACAGGGGGAAGAAATAAAGGAAGCAGAATCAAACATATTCCCTAGAGTCGAGGGAATGATTCAACTTGGCGGAGATACGACAATAGGAAAGGGAATTACTTCTTTCGTGGCGATTAAGACAGAGGAGGGTAAGTAAGTTGAAAACAGAAAAGGAATGTTTGACTTATATAATGGACTGCATGAAAGAATTTAGTAGTTCGGATATGAATCTCCTCAAAAAAATACCATCCTATGTCCATAAATTTGGACTGGATTATACGATGGAGTTTCTGTTTACAAAGAGGTCAGAAAATGATTCTGAGAGACATATTTTCCAGTTCATATACTATTATTTGTTTGGTGAAGGGGGAATGAAAAAAGATCAATGCAAATTTCCTTCTGATAACGAAAGTTATGCTGAGTGTGTAAGAGATACAATGAAATTATGTAAAACTGCAATCTTGATCTCTGTTCATCCTGAAAGCAATAATGCCAATAAAAAATGTAATGACCAACTAAAAGGGAAAGAATACATGACTAGAATTGAGCATACAGAGCAAGAGCTGTTGGATATTCAAAATCCATATCTACATTATTATTTTACCAGTTCCAAAAAAGATTTGATTGTCAGAACTCCTAATATACCTAAAGAGTATATTCATCATAAAAAAAATAAAATACAGTCAATATATTCAAAAGAGAAATGGCATACTTTAAACTTTTCTTTGCAAAGATTTGGAGAAAGCAGAATGCTGATTGGGGCAGGTCAAACAATCAAGAAAGACTTATATTTTCATATGAATTTTTTATATGGTATCCCTGAGCTGCCAGCGACAGCAATCAAAGGAGTCTTTCGTTCCTTTTGTGAACAAGATGGGCACATATCTGAAGCAAAAATCAAAAATTGGTTTGGCGATGAAGACAATGAAGGACAAATTATATTTTTAACGGCTACCCCGGAACAATACACAATCAAAAAGGATATCATTTCTAATCAGTATGGTAATTATTATCAGCAATCACAAACTGGGGAAAAAATGAATTTTCCAACACTAAAAAACCCAAATTTGGTAAATTTCTATGCAGTAGAAATTAAAGATATAACGATACAAATGATAATTGGAAAAGGCAATAGGGATAAAGATGATATAGAAAAAGCATTTCTTGAGTGTATTCAAGTATGTAATTTTGGGGCAAAAGGGGCGGTTGGTTATGGCTATCTTGAAAAAAAGAATTAAGTTAGAATTAATAACGGCTATGGGGACACATGGTGCTAATAATAAGGAATTAGAATTTCGTATTACAGAGTTAAAGTCTGCCATGAGATTTTGGTGGAGAGCTGTACAGTGCTTTGATTCCGCAGAAGAGTTGTATCGTAAAGAATCAGCGTTGTTTGGAAGTTTAGGTAGAAAGGCTCCGGTCAGCATACGTCAATATAAATTTGATAGACTAAAAACAGAACCTGTTAAATTAGGGAAAGGGGGATCTGGAAATTTTTTTAAGGTTGGAGAAACGATTGAAATTGAATTGCTTTCCTATGACTCTAAGAAATTAGATGAATACTTGCAAATTTTAAAACTGACCTCTTATCTTGGAGGAATCGGACAAAGAAGCCGGAAGGGGTATGGAGCATTTAAAATTGTTGAAATTGATGGCGATATTGTACCAATAGAAACAGATATAATAAGTGTACTGATTCAATTAATTTCTGATATAACGGATAAAAAATATATAAAGTACTCATATGAAAAGAAAAATATTGCTCTTAATAGGAAGAATACTCAATATTTATGCTTGAAGAAGATCAACGTTGGAAGAGTAAGAGGAAGGGATAAATTTTTTGATGATTTAAAGAGATGTATTTGCAAGAGGACCAGAACAAAAGAGTACTTATTAAATGTATCTTGTTATTGTGGTGGAAATTCAAAAGTCATACCTGTTGTCAGTGAATTTTGGGTAGATCAATATAATGATTTTGTTGAAAATTATTGTCAAACATACATTAAGCATTTAATAGAGGGGTAATTATGGGAGAAAAGTTACTGTTGGTATCAGTCAGCGGTGTTCAAGAATACATTAGTCGTGCCAAAAAGACTGCAGATCTTTACGGAAGCAGTCAGAGAGTCATTAAGCAGATTTTATGGATTAAAAAAAGAATTCAAAGAGAGTTTGAATCCTGCGAATTATTGCTGGGTGAGGGTGTTGTCGGAGATCCTCCGAATTTTTTTATTGCTAAATTTCAGACAGATAAAACTTCTGAAGAAGTAGAAAAACAGATTTTGGATGTATTGATGAAAGAAGGAAAGAGATGTTCTGAAGATCTGCCATGTTTTATTACCGTATGTTCTATGAAAGAGAATTATCAGGAGACATATAAATTTTTGTACCGAAAATTTCAAGCGTATAAAAATAATAGGCTGAACGCATTTTTGCCGAAACAAGAATCTGAAGAAAAAGTGACATCCCATATTTGTAGTATTTGTGGAATTCGGTTAGCTGACGCTCTAGTTGATGAAGAGTATTTGTGCAACGAATGCCGTAACAAAAGAAAAGAAGGAAAACGCATTGCATTTCCATCAACAGAGAACTTTGGTTCTCTATATTACGCACTAGTACGAATTGATATTGATGATATGGGGATGTACATCTCAGGGGAAAAAGGATGGGAGAGGGATGAGGAATTACATAATTATCAGAAAAAAATAAGTCGGGCAGCAAATGAATTTTTCATAAAAGAGAAAGAATTCATTAACCAAAAGGTGAAAAGAGTAACAGAGAACGAGAACGCTGTGATCTATGCCGGGGGAGATGATATGCTCTTTTTTTGTCCTGTTTTTTGTATAAAGGATATTACAAAGAAGCTGGAGTCAGACTGGACTGAAATGTGTGATTCAGGAATGACATTTTCTCAAAGTATTATAGTTGCGCACTGCAAGGAGCCGCTTCGATATGTTCTGAAAAAGTCCAGAGAGAGCATGGAACAAGTAAAACAACATTATAGAAAAGACGGAAAAGGGGGATGCTGTTTCTCTGTTTTATATAGAGGCAGTGGTTCAAGAATGATTTTTGTAAAAGGGGATAGAATGCAGGATCATTTTTACAGCCTGATTTCCGCGTTATGCAGGCATCAGTTTTCAAGAAGTGTTATTTTTCAAATGGAAGAGGAATTCACGGGCTGGGGAGAAAACTTTGGTGTGGATGAATATACAGATTTAAGATTGATTATGAATAATGAGACAAAAAGGATTGTGGGAAGGAAGAGCGAGGGAAGGAGTTCTGAGGAAAAACAAGAATTAACTGATTTGTTAATTGATTTAAGAAATGATGTTACAAAAGAAGCCAAAGATGGATTTTACATAGACTTTAATGCTTATTTTGATCTGATGCATATAGCAGAGAAATTAGCATCTTTCAGTGAAAAATAGGAGGAATGGGATGGGGATTATTACATTAAAAATAGAACCGTGGGATACAGTTATGTTTCGGGATGGGACTTTATTGGATAAAAAAACTTCTAATTATGTGGAAAGCAGATTTTTTCCATATCCCTCTGTTTTTTATGGTGCAATATGTACGAGTTTGATGGAAAATGGGTATTTGAATGAGGTACATAAAACTCTTATAGAAAGAAATACGACAATACTGGAAGATGTTTTAAAAGAGAATTTAAAAATCAGACAGATATATTTAGAGATGGAGAATGAAATTTATCTTCCTGCTCCGAGAGATCTTATGGTAAATGAGGAGGGTGACATTCGGGATAGTGATTTTCAAAAGGGATTGCTTTATACGAATCCACAGCTTCAAGAAAAAGTTAAACCAGCTTCGGGAAAATATATCAGTTTATATGAATTTATGACTTGCTATGATATATCTGAAAAAGAAGAAATTTATTTAAAGAATCAACAAGAGTTTGCAGGTGAATATCAAAAGACAGGAATAGAATTGGAACATAATAAGAAGATAGCAAAAAAAGAACATCTATATTTTACAACAATGAGAGATTATACATATAAGAATACTTGCTTTCTTATCGAGGCAGAGATACATGATGAAATATCAAAGGGATTTAGAGCGAATATTTTATTAGGGGGAGAGGCCAGGATGGCCAGGCTGGAACTATTTTTGGGGTCATTGGACGAGTATCATAAAGATGTTAGAGAATATAACAAAAAGAAAAGCAGCAGTGAAAACCTAAAATTGATCTTTACCACACCGTTTATTATGAAGAATGAAAAAAGTCTGGAGAGTGTATTAAAAGAAAAAGGAATTTCGGTCTTGTCAAAGATTATAGGAAAACCAGAGACAGCCGGAGGATGGGATATGGCAAAGAATAAGCCCAAAGAATTGAAAAAAGTCATCCCAGAAGGAAGTTTATATCTGTTAAAAAGCAGTTATTTTAAATCTAACACGAATGAACAAAATAAAAATTTATTATCGGAGATACTGTCGGATGTAATTGTTCAAAAGCATCGAGGATTTGGCAGTTTTATACTGGGAAATGAGGAGGCTGTCTATGACTGATTTAGAAAATAGATGGAGACAAGCTCAGGAAAAATGCGATGTATATGTCATGTGTTCTACACTAAATCAAATTGTAAATTATCTGCCGTTAGAAAATTTAAAAAATCGGGAAAATAAATCTTTAGAAATTATAAATTTGACTTATGAAGACGGGGAAAATAAACGATTTTTAAATAAGATGTGGGACGAAAATTTTTCTACAGTTTATAACGACAGATATGAGGGAATGCCATGGATTGACTCTGATGATATAAAATTACCTAGAAGATTTAAGTGTGAAAATTATATTAGAGAAATTGACAAGTGTATTGATGACAGAAAAAATAAAAACTTTATTTGGAATGTCACGGGAGGACAGAGAAATATATTATTTACCACAATGAAATATATAGAGGATAATGCCGATACAAGTTCAAACCATACAGTCATGTACTTGGAGGGCAATACACAAAAGATTACTGTTGGCTATTATGATAGAAATGAGTGGAAATTTGGAGCTGTAAACAATAGTTATAGAAGCGATACGATAGATTTACACAACCTGTTTCGTCTGGCAGGATACGAATCGAAGATCAGTAATGCTGTATCTATTAATAAAGACAAAAATGAAGAAGATTTTTTAGATCTGCTGAAGGCTTATTCTAATTTTTATTCCAAACTATATCAAGTAAATGAAGAAGTACGGAAAAAGTTAATCGAGTCAAATAAGTGGAATAAGAAAGAAAATAATGCAAATGAGTTTTTTAAATTGCTTGACGGTATAAAACATAAGGGAGAAGTAACTGATGATGATTTTAAGATAATAAAAAAGTCGTTAAAGAATAGAACAAATTATCTTTTTGGATATTTTCTGGAATATATGGCGGCAGCAGTGATTTGGAATGCAGTAAAAGAAATGTCAAAGCAAGATGCAGATTTTTTTCAGAGTTTATCTCATAGTGTAAAAGTACGCAAACATGATTGGAGGGAGGAAGAAAAATTTTGTGAATTGGATCTTGTTTTATTGCTGAGATCGGGACAAACAGTTGTCTTTGAATGTAAATCTGGGTTTATGTCAGCAGAAAACGCAAAGTCACGGGAGTATACAGCTTATGCGTTAGGCGGTGTATATGGAAAACCTATATTGATAACACCACTGAGCAAACGTGAAGCAGTAGAAGGTGTAAAGTCTGATGGATATGAAAATATAACAAAGGCATATTCATCTGCACGCCGTGCCGGATTGGAAGTTTTTCATTTGGATACTCTTAAAGAGGATTTAAAGGATTTGTTCAAAGATGCACTGTGAGAAAAAGGGGGCGAATATTATGAGCATGAAAAACAGAGCAAATGCAGTTTGGTGTATAGCAAATACGCCAGTTTGTGCAGGGTCAGGCGAAGGAGATTTTAGAGCGGACTGCAATATCCAAAGAAGTGATGATTTCCCTAAAATAGATGCAGGGACGTTCAAAGGAAGTCTGCTCTATAAAATGGACGGTAAGCTAAAAAAAATAATTCAAAATCAATCACCGGATCAGGCAAAACTTTCCTTTTCAGATTTAAGGCTGCTGTTTTTTTCCGTTCAATCGTCACATGGGATTTACAGGCTTTTAACAAGTGTAAACTGTTTAGAACAATTCTTTTTAGAAATTTCATGGAACGAATATGAATGTGATAATGTTTACCAAGAATTGAAGGGACTGAAAAGGCGGGTTGTAGATGGTGTGATATGTCAGTGGTCTCATCACGATGATACAGAATGGATTGGAGGATATAAATTACAGGCAGTTAACTATAAAGATAATGTGATAAAGGATCTTTTAAGAAAGCTTGGACTTTCCCAAACAGTGATTAAACATATTGGAATCGTATCTGATAAAGATTTTAGATATTTTACTAGATATCATACAGAGATTATTACTCGCAACAGACTCGAAAACCAGGCACTGTTTACAGAAGAATATTTGCCGGAAGGAAGTATTTTGTATGGATTTATTTGTGAATTCAAGGATCTTGTCAGACCAGTAAAAGCACCTGTGCTTCCTCAAATTTCTAGATGGATTGAAACGAATGAAAAAGAAGGTAAAGAATATCAGATTGGAAGAAATCTTAATACTGGAAAAGGAAGTGTGACAATCAGTGAAATGAAAAGGGAGGAAGTAAAGAATGGAAAATCACTTTGTAGATTTAAATCGTCGTAGGGCATTGGCTTCCTATCATGCAATTAACGACCTCATAGAATATATTGAAGAATCAAAAGATCTTGGAGATCCAAAAGTACAGGAAAGTATAAAAAGCAAAAGAGAGCAGTTAAGAACCATCTGCAGAAAACTTCCAGTTCTTATGAGGGATAATGGATTTATCAATACTTTTGCTTTTTTTAAAGGAAAAGGGACGTCTTCAATAGAACAGAAAATATTTGAGCAATCAATGAAATGGATTTCATTTGTCTTTTCAATTCCAAAAGAGGCGGACAATGCATTTACCTACATAATCAATGAAGCTAGTCAAAAAGAATATATGATGATAACCAGGGAGATAATTAAATATTTTGTTTGGTTAAAGAGACATGCTGAAATGGAAATTTCTAATTGACTTTTCACAAACTTTATTATATTATTGTATTATATCATTAATACAAAAAGGAGGCGCATCATATATGCAAAAGAAGCTGATTGCCCCAATCATCGTGACGGTTTTCACAATCGCATTTCTATTAGGATACTTCGGAATGATTTTTGTTCTCATTCCATTATCTGTCGGTCTCCGTCTGCTGATCGGTCTGATCCCGCTTTGCCTGGCAGGTGTCTCCGTCTATGTACTCGTTGAACGCATTAAGGAAGTAAGGAGTGGTGAGGAAGATGATCTTAGTAACTACTGAAACAATACCGGGAAAAGAATTTGAAGCCTTAGGAATGGTCAAAGGCAATACCATCCAGACCAAAAATGTAGGGAGAGACATTACTCAGGGATTTAAGCATCTGGTTGGCGGCGAACTGAAAGCCTACACGGAGATGATGAATGAGGCTCGTGCTCTCGCCACAAAACGTATGGTAGAAGAGGCTGAAGCGTTAGGAGCAGATGCAGTTGTATGTGTCCGCTATGCATCAGCAGAAGTCATGTCTGGTGCTGCCGAGATCATGGCCTACGGCACAGCAGTTAAATTTAAATAAAAAATGGCATTGCCGGCTCTGGAGTTATTCCAGAAGGCAATGCTATTTTTATTTCATAGGAAAGTTCTACGACCTTCCCTATGAAATAAAAACGCTCCGCTGGTTGTGCACAGATGCGTAAGGAAAATATGAATCTTTCCCTCTTTGTCCAATTTCCAACTTTGATAAATTGAATTCCTGCTGTTTTCGTGTATAATAATACACAGGAGTGAAAATGATGAAGGAAAATTATCAAAAAAAGTTAGACAATATTATAGAAGGGCTTGAGGGCGGGAGGCCTTCTCTTTTGCTGCACAGCTGCTGTGCCCCCTGCAGCAGTTATGTTTTGGAATATCTCTCAAAGTATTTTCAAATCACAGTGTATTATTATAACCCTAACATCGACTCCAAAGAAGAATACGAAAAAAGAGCTGAGGAGCAGAAGCGCCTGATCTCAGAGATGGAATTTCCGGAAAAGGTATCTTTTATAAAGGAAGAGTTTCGGCCGGAAGAGTTCTATCAGGCAGTCAGAGGATATGAACAAGAGCCGGAGGGCGGGAACAGATGTCTTCGGTGCTATCGGCTGAGACTGACTGAGGCGGCGAAAAAGGCAGGCGAATTGGGGAGTGACTATTTTACCACGACACTTACCATCAGTCCGCTGAAAAATGCCCAATGGCTCAATGAAATTGGACAGGAATTAGAAAAAGAGTATCAGGTAAAGTTTCTGCCGTCCGATTTTAAAAAGAAAAACGGTTATAAACGCTCTGTGGAATTATCACAAAAGTTTGATTTGTATAGGCAAAGTTTTTGCGGATGTGTTTTTTCGAAAAACGAAAAATAATTGTCAAAAACCCTTGCAAAAGGTTTTTATTTGTGATAGAATTTTTACAATTTGTAGAGAGATATATCTAAAATAATACCACATATTGCATTGAACTGCGTCTGCGCATCAATGCTTGGATTCGTGATTTTTATTTTTGGATATATTTTTTTTATGCACATTTTTAAGGAGGAAACAGATTCATGGACGCATTTTTGATTTTGGAAGATGGGCAAGTGTTTAAAGGAAAAAGTTTCGGCGCCAGGAAAGAAGTTATCTGCGAAGTTGTATTCAATACATCGATGACAGGCTACCTGGAGGTGCTTACGGACCCGTCCTATCAGGGACAGGGTGTCGTCATGACATATCCGCTGATTGGGAACTACGGCGTATGTCTTGAGGATGCAGAATCCGTAAAGCCATGGCATTCAGCTTTTATTGTAAGAGAGTTATCAAGAACCGCAAGTAATTTCAGAAGTGAGCAGGATTTGGAAAGTTATCTGATCGCCAACGATATTCCAGGAATCCAGGGAGTGGATACGAGAGCGATCACGAAGATATTGAGAGAAGAAGGCTGTATGGGAGGCATGATCACAACTAATCCGGACTATGATCTGGATGAGATCCTTCCAAAATTAAAAGGGTATCAGGTAAAAGATGCAGTCAAGACCGTATCAAGAACAGAAAAAGAACATTTTCCGGGAGACGGACTGAAAGTTGCCCTGTTAGATCTGGGCACAAAGAGCAACATTGCAAATTCTCTCAACAAAAGAGGCTGTGATGTGACCGTTTATCCGGCGTTTACAACGGCAGAGGAAATCCTTGGGGATCAGCCGGACGGGATCATGTTATCCAACGGGCCTGGAGATCCGAAAGAATGTGTGTCCATTATAAAAGAAATAAAAAAATTATATGACAGTGATGTGCCGATCTTCGCAATCTGTTTGGGGCATCAGCTGATGGCGCTGGCAAACGGAGCGGATACGAGGAAGATGCGCTTCGGGCACCGGGGCGGAAATCATCCGGTAAAAGATCTGGCTACCGGCCGTGTCTACATTTCTTCTCAGAACCATGGATATGTGATCAAAAAAGAGAGCGTACCAAAGAATCTGGCAGAAATCTCATTTATCAATGTCAATGACAAGAGTATTGAAGGACTGCGGTATAAGGGGAAAAATGTCCGTACCGTGCAGTTCCATCCGGAGGCCAGTCCGGGACCGGTAGATACCGCTTACTTGTTTGATGAATTTATTGAAATGATGAAAGGAGCAAAAAATGCCTAGGATTGAAAGTATTAAGAAAGTATTAGTCATCGGGTCCGGACCGATCGTCATCGGACAGGCAGCAGAGTTTGACTATGCAGGAACCCAGGCCTGCCGCGCCCTTCAGGAAGAGGGAATCGAAGTTGTCTTGGTGAACTCTAATCCGGCTACCATCATGACCGATAAGGATATCGCAGATAAAGTTTACATTGAACCGCTGACTGCGGAAGTTGTAGAAAAAATCGTAGAAAAGGAAAAACCGGACAGTATTCTCCCGACATTGGGAGGACAGGCTGCACTGAATCTGGCGATGGAGCTGGAGGAAAACGGCTTCCTTGAAAAAAGCGGAGTGCGCCTGATCGGTACCTCCTCCACTACGATCAGAAAGGCTGAGGACCGCCAGGAATTTAAAGATACGATGGAAAAGATCGGTGAGCCTATCGCGGCAGGAAAAGTTGTCACAGACATTCCTGCGGGTGCTGAGTTTGCCGAGGAGATTGGGTATCCGGTCGTCTGCCGTCCGGCCTATACGTTAGGGGGAAGCGGCGGAGGAATCGCCCATGACAGAGAAGAATTAGAAGTGATCCTGGAAAATGGTCTCAGGCTGAGCCGTGTCGGAGAAGTTCTGGTAGAGCGTTACATCGGCGGATGGAAAGAAGTCGAATATGAAGTGATGCGCGATGCCAACGGAACCTGCATCACCGTATGTAATATGGAAAACATTGACCCGGTCGGCGTTCATACCGGAGACAGCATCGTAGTAGCTCCTTCCCAGACATTAGGGGACAAAGAATACCAGATGCTTCGTACTTCTGCATTAAACATTATCACAGAACTGAAAGTAAACGGCGGATGCAACGTACAGTTTGCTCTGAATCCGGACAGTTTTGAATATTGTGTCATCGAGGTAAACCCTCGTGTCAGCCGTTCTTCTGCACTGGCATCCAAGGCTACAGGATATCCGATCGCAAAGGTGACGGCAAAGATCGCCATCGGATATAATCTGGATGAGATTCCAAATGCCATCACAGGAAAGACTTATGCAAGTTTTGAGCCGATGCTGGATTACTGTGTGGTAAAAATGCCGCGTCTTCCGTTTGACAAGTTTATTCATGCAAAGAGGACACTGACCACTCAGATGAAAGCAACCGGGGAAGTCATGAGCATCTGCAATAATTTTGAAGGTGCACTGATGAAGGCCATCCGTTCCCTGGAACAGAACGTGGACAGCCTGATCTTCGGTAATTATGGGGAAATGCCAGACGAAGAACTGACAAAGGAATTAGAGAAGATCGACGACTTGAGAATCTATGTGATCGCAGAGGCGATCCGCAGAGGATTTGACTACGACACGATTTTCAACATCACGAAGATCGACCGCTGGTTCTTGGACAAGATTGCTGTTTTGGTAGAGATGGAAAAGAAACTGAAAGAAGCAGGAGAATTGGAGAAAGAACTGCTGGCAGAGGCTAAGCGCTTAGAATTCCCTGATTCTGTGATCGGAAAGCTGACAGGAAAAACTGCAAAAGAGATCAAGGAACTGAGAAACCAATTCGGTATTCATGCGGCTTATAAGATGGTCGATACATGTGCAGCAGAATTTGAGGCGAGTACTCCTTACTATTACTCCGTCTTCGGAAGTGAAAATGAAGTAGAAGAACTGAGTAAGAAGAAAAAGGTCATGGTACTGGGCTCCGGACCGATCCGGATCGGACAGGGAATCGAGTTTGATTACTGCTCTGTGCACAGCGTATGGGCATTAAGAGACGCAGGGTATGAGACCATCATCGTCAATAACAACCCGGAGACGGTTTCCACAGACTTTGACGTGGCGGATAAGCTCTATTTTGAACCTTTGACTGCTGAGGATGTGGAGAGCATCGTGGATCTGGAAAAACCGGACGGAGCCGTGGTACAGTTCGGAGGACAGACTGCGATTAAACTGACGCAGGCTCTGATGGAGATGGGAGTTCCGATCCTCGGAACAAGCGCAGAAAATGTAGACGCGGCGGAAGACAGAGAACTGTTCGATGAGATTCTGGAAGAGTGCTGTATTCCAAGACCGAAAGGAACGACCGTATTTACATGTGAGGAGGCGCTTTCCGCAGCACATGAACTGGGGTATCCGGTTCTGGTAAGGCCGTCTTATGTTCTCGGCGGACAGGGAATGCAGATTGCTGTTTCCGATGAAGATATTGTATCCTTTATTGAGATCATTAACCGCCAGACCCAGGAGCATCCGATCCTGATCGACAAATATCTGGTCGGAAGAGAAGTGGAAGTGGATGCCGTATGTGACGGGGAAGAAATTATTATCCCTGGTATCATGGAGCACATCGAGCGCGCCGGAATCCACTCCGGTGACAGTATTTCTGTTTACCCGTCCATTAACCTGAGCGAAAAGGTGAAAAGGGTAATCGCAGAGTATACAAGGAAACTGGCAAAATCACTGAACGTTATTGGACTCATCAATATCCAGTTTATTGTCTGTGACGAGGAGGTTTATGTCATCGAGGTAAATCCTCGTTCCAGCCGTACCGTTCCTTATATCAGCAAGGTAACCGGAATTCCGATCGTAGATCTGGCGGCCAAAGTGATCGCCGGAGCCAAGATCAGGAATCTGGAATATAAGCCGGGACTCCAGGAAGAGTCTGAATATTATGCAATCAAGAAACCGGTGTTCTCTTTTGAAAAACTGAGGGGCGCAGAAGTCAGCTTAGGGCCGGAAATGAAATCCACCGGAGAGTGTCTGGGAGTTTCCAAAAACTACAATGAGGCATTGTACAAGGCATTTCTCGGAGCGGGCATTAACCTTCCGAAGTACAAGAAGATGATTCTCACGGTGAAGGATTCAGATAAAATCGATGCGGTGGATATCGGAAGAAGATTCGTGGATCTCGGATATGAAATTTTCTCCACGAGGAGCACGTGCAGAGTGCTGAATGAAAACGGCGTGCCTGCCCATTCGATCAACAAGCTGGAAGAAGAATCTCCGAACTTGCTTGATTTGATTTTAGATGATAAAATAGATTTGATCATTGACACACCTTCTCAGGGAGTAGGGCGCAGCAGGGACGGATTCCTGATCCGCAGGTATGCGATTGAAACCGGTGTGACTTGTCTGACCAGCCTGGATACGGCAGACGCACTGCTCACCAGCCTGGAATCAGGAAGCAGAGACAATTTATCAGTTGTGGACATTGCACAAATTTAAACGTACAACGGGGTACCTTTAAGTCTATTAAAGGTGCCCCTTTTTTCTTTCATCGGAAAGTTCTATTTCAGGAGGGCGGTGTTCCCTCTGCTCTGATTGACAATAAAAATGTAACTTGATAAAATTATGTTAACTGCCGGCTGTATTTTAAAGCCGAATAAAAAAGAAAAGAGGAGTGATGATATGGACCGATATACTAAGCAGGACGTCATAGATCTGGTCAGGGAAAATGACGTACAGTTTATCCGGCTGCAGTTTTCCGATGTGTTCGGGACGCTGAAAAATGTGGCGATCACCGCAAGACAGCTGGAAAAAGCATTGGATAATAAGTGTATGTTTGACGGATCTTCCGTGGACGGTTTTGTGCGGATAGAAGAATCCGACATGTATCTGTACCCTGATCTGGACAGTTTTCTCATATTTCCATGGCATTCCCAGAGCGGAAAAGTCGCGAGGCTGGTCTGTGACGTGTACGGACAGGACGGGCTTCCATTCATCGGGGATTCCCGCTATATCCTGAAGAAAGTGCTCAGGAAGAGCAAGAAACTCGGATATAATTTTAACGTAGGGCCTGAGTGTGAATTCTTTTTATTCCACACGGACGAGGAAGGATGTCCTACGACGCTGACACACGAGAAAGCCGGCTATTTTGATGTGGCGCCTCTGGATCTTGGAGAAGCGGCCAGAAGAGATATGATCCTGAATCTGGAAAATATGGGATTTGAGATCGAAGCCTCCCACCACGAGGTGGCACCGGCTCAGCATGAGATAGATTTTAAATACGACAATGCACTGCGCACTGCAGATAATATTCTTACATTTAAGTTTGTCGTGAAGTATATTGCAAAGCGGCATGGGCTGTATGCGAGCTTTATGCCAAAACCGATCTCCGGTGTGGACGGTTCCGGAATGCATCTGAATATGTCGCTCTGGAGTGAAGGGCAGAATATATTTGCGGATTCCAGAGGCGAACTGGGACTCAGCGACGAGGCGTACCACTTTATGGCGGGTCTTATGAAGCATGCGCCGGAGATGTCGCTGATCACAAACCCATTGGTGAATTCCTACAAGCGGATCGTGCCGGGCTATGAGGCTCCGGTGGATATTTCATGGTCTCCTGCAAACAGGAGTCCGCTGATCCGTGTGCCGACGGCCAGAGGAAGCGGAACACGCCTGGAATTCAGAAGCCCGGATTCCGCGGCCAATCCTTACCTTGCGCTTGCAGTGAGTCTGGCGGCAGGAATTGACGGTCTTGAAAATAAACTGCAGCCTGGAAAGGCATCTACAAAGAACCAGTACGAAGTTACAGAGAAGGCGAAATTAAAGGCCGGCATCGGGGCTCTTCCAAGGGATATGAAGGAAGCGATGGATTTGTTCAAGGACAGTGAATTCATGAAAGAGGTTCTCGGAGATCATATTTTTGACCGGTATCTGGATGCAAAACAGGGAGAATGGGAATCCTATCAGAAAACTGTCTCTCAGTGGGAAATAGATGAATATTTGTACAAGATTTAACCGGCAGAAGGCAGGCGTCATTCATACGGGGAGGTGGGAAGCTTGGTTCATATTTTTGTTCTTTTCCCGAAACAGGAGCAGACAAGGAGTATCCGAAATCTGCTTGTGAGAAACGGATTTGAAGTGACGGCTGCCTGTGTCACAGGCTCCCAGATCATGCAGCGGGCGGAAAGCCTGGAAGACGGGCTGATCGTCTGCGGATACAAGTTTGCGGACATGGTCTGCAGTGAACTGAGAGAATATCTCCCTGACGGATTCAGGATGATTGTTTTAGCTCCACAGGCGAGTCTGGAATTTTTGGATATCCGGGGGATGGAGTATCTGCCGATGCCTTTAAAGCCTCCGCTTCTGATGAAAAAAGTACGGAAAATGTCGGACGCTCTGAGCAATGCCCAGAAGAAAAAACAGCAAAGGCCGAGACAGCGCACGAGAGAAGAGCTGGAAATAATCGAAGAAACGAAGAAACTGCTGATGAAAAACAACCGGATCTCAGAACAGGAAGCCCACGAGTATATTCAGCGCCGCAGTATGAACAGCGGTGTGGGACTGATTGAAATGGCAAAGATGATCCGGGATTCATATAGATACTAAACGGACTTTCACAGTAAATTATTAGGAGGACATCATGTTTAAGATCAACGAAAATTATTTGAAATTACCAGGAAGTTATTTATTTTCAACCATTGCCAAAAAGGTCAATGCATATCAGGAAGCCAATCCGGAAAAAGATCTGATCCGTCTGGGAATTGGGGATGTGACACAGCCGCTGGCTCCATCAATCATCGAGGCGCTTCACGGCGCTGTGGATGAGATGGCCGCAGCGGAGACCTTTCACGGTTATGCACCGGACCTCGGATATGAATTTTTAAGAAACGCTATTGTGGACGGTGATTACAGATCACGGGGTGCGCAGATTGAGGCGGATGAGATCTTTGTCAGTGACGGAGCAAAGTGTGATTCGGGAAATATCCAGGAGATCTTTGCACAGGATAATAAGATTGCGGTCTGTGATCCGGTGTATCCGGTTTATGTGGACACCAACGTCATGGCCGGACGGACAGGAACCTATGATCCGAAATCCGAGACATGGAGCGATGTAATCTATATGCCGTGTACGGCGGAGAATAATTTTGCACCGGAATTTCCGAAAGAGGTTCCGGACATCATTTATCTCTGTTTCCCGAACAATCCGACGGGATCTACGATTACAAAGGATCAGCTTCAGGGATGGGTAGACTATGCAAATAAAAATGGGGCAGTCATTATTTATGATGCTGCATATGAGGCATATATCTCAGAGGATGATGTGGCACATACCATCTACGAATGTGAAGGCGCAAGAACCTGTGCCATTGAGTTAAAGAGTTTTTCTAAAAATGCAGGATTTACCGGAGTACGATTGGGATATGCTGTAGTGCCGAAAGATCTTACATGCGGTGATGTAAAACTTCACGACTTATGGGCAAGGCGCCACGGTACAAAGTATAACGGCGCACCGTATATTGTGCAGAAAGCGGGAGCGGCTGTCTATTCTGAAGCCGGGAAAGCACAGCTTAAAGAGCAGGTGGGCTACTACATGAACAATGCCAGGGTGATCTATGAGGGTCTGAAAGATGCGGGATATACTGTGTCAGGAGGAGTCAACGCTCCTTATATCTGGCTGAAGACTCCGGATGGAATGTCCTCCTGGGATTTCTTTGATCATCTGCTGGAACACGCAAATGTTGTGGGAACACCGGGATCAGGTTTCGGACCGAGCGGGGAAGGCTATTTCCGGCTCACGGCTTTCGGAAATTATGAGAATACGGTGAAAGCCATTGAACGGATTAAAAATATATAACTGTATTTTGCAGGACCATGCCTTTGCCGGCATGGTCCTTTTAATGTTCCTGACATAGAGTTTTGTCAAAATATGACGATTCGTTGACATTTTACACAGAATGTGTTAAGTTAATTTTAATAATGTTGTAATAAGTTCACAATACGCAGGAAGGAGAGGGAGACACAGAGGGATATGAAGCATAAGATAGCAAAGGGAACGATGGCAGCCGGACTGTCACTGGCATTCATTCTCGGAGTTTCCACATTCGCAGACGCCAAAGGCGATCAGTACCAGACCGGTCTTGCGGGATCTGCGGCAGCTATGGAACAGTACACAGAGTCAGACAGTTCAGCACCAAAGAAGAAAGTAAAAACACCTTCGGCTGCAGCAGCAGTGAAGAAGACGACAAAGACGCAGCATATTACAGAAGTTAAAAAGCAGGCGGCAGCGACTTCCGCAAAACCAAAAGTGACAGCAAAACAGGCGGCAGCGGCCGCGGTGCAGAAACAGACAAAAGAGCCTGAGTTTTCCGCTTCTTTTTACAAAGGAAAAGCAGCACCCGACGTGCGCTCCGTACTGAACATCAGAAAGAAAAAGAGCATTTCCAGCCCTGTGGTGGGAAAGTTCAAAAAAGGAAACATCGGCACTGTATTGAAAAAGGGAAAAGAATGGAGCAGGATCCGTTCCGGAAAAGTGACCGGTTATGTGAAGAACGAGTATCTGATCTGGGGAAGTGATATCCACAGTTACGCTAAGAAACATAATTTTCCGAAACAAGCCGTCGTGAAAGTGGACACACTGAAAGTCAGACAGAAACAGTCCACCAAAGCAAAAGTTTTGACCCTGGTCTCCAGAGATGACAGCTACAAAGTTCTCGGAGAATCCGCAGAGTGGGTCAATGTGAAGGCAGACGGAGACAAAGGCTATCTGGCAAAAGATTACGTCAGTCTTGGGTATTACTATACCAGTGCAAAGTCAACGGTGAAAAAACAAAAGCCGGCAAAGAGTACCACGAGTACAGAACGAACAACCGAGAGCGAAAGTCAGAATTCCTCTTCTCAGGAGAGCGGAGACAGTTCCTCAGGAACTACCCGTCAGCAGGTCGTGAACTATGCCCTGAAGTTTGTGGGGAATAAGTACCGCTACGGCGGAAACAGCCTGACAAACGGTACGGACTGTTCCGGATTTACTCAGCAGGTGCTTGGACATTTTGGCTACAACATCAGCAGAACATCCTATTCCCAGGCAAACGATGGACGCACCATCTCCATCAGCAGCGTCAGACCGGGGGATCTGCTGTTCTATAAACGGGGAGGCCGGATCAACCATGTGACCATGTACATCGGAAACGGTCAGGTCGTCCACGCGAGCAATTCCGCCCCATATCCAAGGGGAGGCATCAAAGTATCCAGTATGGGATACCGGACACCGTGCAAAGCAGTGCGCATCATCAACTAAGTGAGAGAAGATTATTTACATATACCAAGAAACCGCCGCGGTTCACATTTGTGAACCACGGCGGTTTCTCTCTGCAAGAAGAAGCTGCTGCAAGACAGCACTTTCTATCCGGCAGGATGTCTTCTCCAGCAGATATGATATCTATTTTCTGTATGATTGGAGTGAGGCATTCTAAGAGCCGAACGGAAATCATACAGAAAATTTTACACATTAAACTTAAACACGATCACGTCACCGTCCTGTACGACGTATTCTTTTCCTTCCTGTCTCACCAGCCCTTTTTCTCTGGCTGCTGCGATGCTTCCATTTTCAACAAGGTCATCATAGGAAACTACTTCGGCACGGATGAAGCCCCGCTCGAAATCCGTATGGATCTTTCCGGCTGCCTGAGGCGCCTTCGTTCCTTCTGTGATCGTCCATGCCCTCGTCTCGTCTTCCCCTGATGTCAGATAACTGATCAGGCCAAGCAGTGAATAGCTGGCAGAGATCAGTTTATCAAGGCCTGACTCACTAAGACCCAGATCCTCTAAAAATTCTTTTCGCTCTTCATCATCCAGTTCTGCGATTTCCTGTTCAATCTGGGCACAGATCACGAAAACACCGGCGTCTACATCTTTTGCATAAGTTCTCACTTCATTTACAAACTCGTTGGATGCGGCATCATCCATGAGATCATCCTCACAGACATTGGCGGCAAAAATCACAGGCTTGATCGTTAAGAGATTGCAGGAATCCAGGATTTCCTGTTCTTCTTCGTCATCGGTCACGAATGTCTTGGCCAGCTTCCCGTCCTCAAGATGAGCTTTTACCCGTTCCAGAAGTTCTACCTCCCGGGCGAGGGACTTGTCATTTCGTGAACCTTTTTTTGACTTGGCGATCCTTCTGTCAAGAACTTCGATGTCAGAAAAAATCAGCTCAAAATTGATGGTTTCGATATCGCGAAGCGGGCTGACTGAACCGTCTACATGGACGATATTTTCATCTTCAAAGCAGCGGACTACATGGACAATGGCATCGACCTCACGGATATTGGCCAGAAACTGGTTGCCAAGCCCCTCCCCTTTGGATGCTCCCTTGACGAGACCTGCGATGTCTACAAACTCGATGACTGCGGGAATGACTTTTTTTGAGTGATACATCTCAGACAGCACGTCCAGCCTTTTATCCGGCACGGTAACGATCCCTACGTTCGGATCGATGGTGCAGAACGGATAGTTGGCAGACTCGGCACCCGCTTTTGTGAGAGAATTAAACAAAGTACTCTTACCTACATTTGGCAGTCCTACGATTCCTAATTTCATTGTGTATTGATTCCTTTCTTCATGTCTTTGCATAAATATAGTCCTGTGATCCAAGGACATTGATACAACAAGTCTACCATAAGAACCTTGAAAAGAAAAGAAAAATGGGATAAGATGAAACGACGGAAAGGAGTAATGCGATTATGGAAAATGAAATCCGGTTTCCATTTTTGGGCATTGTGTTCAAACATGTGGGAGAGGGCATCAGCATCGGAGGATTTGAGATCAAATATTACGGTATAGTCATTGCACTGGGATTTCTTCTGGGGATGCTTGCGGCGGCCAGAATGGCTAAGAAAAACGGAGTCAATCCGGATCTGGTCTTTGATTTCATCATCGCGGTGATGATTCCTGCTATCATTGGGGCGAGACTTTACTATGTTATTTTTTCCTGGGATTACTACAAAGATCATCTGACGGAGATACTGAATACCAGGAGCGGAGGCCTTGCCATTTATGGAGGGATTATTGCTTCGGTCATTGTGATGGTCATCTTCTGCAGAGTGAAGAAAATAGAATTTTTCAAACTGGCGGATATTGCGGTGCCGGGGCTGCTGATCGGCCAGATCCTGGGCCGATGGGGGAACTTTTTCAACAGGGAAGCATTCGGAGGCTTTACCAACGGGCCTTTGGCTATGCAGATCCCCACAGACTATTTCGTAAAGCACGGAAGACTTTCAGAGATTGTGGATGCCGGGCTGTATGACCAGGCTGTGTTTGTGGGAAGCGGAAGCCATATGAATACTTATATTCAGGTACACCCTACGTTTTTATATGAAGGGCTGTGGAACCTTGCACTGCTGATTCTCATTGTTATCATGTTCAGACACAAAAAATTTGACGGCCAGATGCTGGCAATTTATGCCATCGGATATGGAGTCGGACGATTCTGGATCGAGGGCCTTCGGACAGACCAGCTGCTGATCCCGGGAACACAAATCGCCGTATCTCAGGTAGTTGCGGCACTTTTTGCTGCCGGGGCACTGCTTGTCCTTCTCTATCAGTGGAAAAAACGGAAACATTAAAAGTGTAGAAAAAACTGTTCACAGAAAAAATTCTGTGGACAGTTTTTTTATTTCTTGATTTTTTGTGGACAATCCATTAGAATGGAGACAGTAGTGGTGAGAAGTGGTGGATAGTGGGTAAAAAAGACCACAAAGTGTCACAACTGATCATCAGGTGGAGCGCACCCGATTTGGGAAACGGCAGGTGATTACCATGTTCATGGGCGAATACAATCACACAATCGATGCGAAAGGCAGACTGATAATCCCCTCAAAGTTCAGAGAAGCACTGGGCAGTGAGTTCGTTCTTACAAAGGGATTGGATGGATGCCTATTCGTGTTTCCTATGAAAGAATGGGAGGCTTTTGAAGAAAAATTAAGAAGCCTGCCGCTGATCGATAAGAATGCACGGAAGTTTTCCAGATTCTTTTTGGCCGGAGCATCCACTTGTGAATTGGACAAGCAGGGCAGAATCCTGGTGCCGGGCACACTGCGTGAATTTGCACAGATGGATAAAGAAGTAGTTCTTACGGGCATGCTGGACCGTATTGAGGTATGGAGCAAAGAACAATGGCTTGAAAATAATGCTTATGACGATATGGACGATATTGCCCAGAGTATGCAGGAACTAGGTTTGAATATCTGAATGGAAGGAAAGACAAATGGATTTTGAACATGCATCTGTGTTGTTGGATGAAACAATAAGGGAACTAAAGATAAAACCGGACGGTATCTACGTGGATGGGACTCTTGGAGGAGGCGGACATGCCTTTCATGTCCTGAACAGACTCTCTGAAAAGGGACGATATATTGGCATTGACCAGGACGAGGATGCGATCAGGGCAAGCACAAAACGGCTTGCTCCGTTTCAGGATAAAGTTACGATTGTAAGAGATAACTATGTGAATATGCCGAAAGTGCTGAAGGATCTGGGGATATCCCGTGTGGACGGAATTCTTCTGGATCTTGGCGTTTCCTCTTTTCAGCTGGATGAGAAGGACAGGGGATTCACATACCGCGAAGACGTACCGCTGGATATGAGGATGGATCAAAGGCAGACTTTTTCTGCAAGAGACATAGTCAATGGATACAGTGAACAGGAGTTGTTTCATATTATCCGCGATTATGGAGAGGACAAGTTTGCTAAAAATATTGCCAAACATATTGCAGCAGAGAGAGAGAAAGTACCGATTGAGACAACAGGACAGCTTATTGAGGTGATCAAACATGCAATACCGATGAAGGTGAGGGCTGTGGGAGGACATCCTGCAAAAAGGACATTTCAGGCCATCCGGATTGAATGCAACCGGGAGCTGGAAGTGTTAAAGACAAGTCTTGACCAGATGATCGAGCTGTTAAACCCCGAAGGAAGACTGTGCATCATTACCTTTCATTCTCTGGAAGACAGAATTGTGAAACGGGCGTTCAGAAAAAATGAAAATCCGTGTACCTGTCCGCCGAATTTCCCGATCTGTACCTGCGGAAATGAATCGAAGGGTAAGGTTATCACAAGAAAGCCGATTATACCGACCGAAGAAGAACTTATGAGGAACAAAAGAGCAAAAAGTTCAAAATTAAGAGTGTTTGAGAGAAAATAGTGAGGGGGAGAACAGCGAAGTGAATAAGACGAGACAAGAGCGATATGAATTTATTTACGGAAATACTGCGCGGAAAATGGAAGCGGCACCGGCAAAACCCGAGTATGAACCATCCAGGCAGCCGAAAAGGAAACCGGCAGTACGCACCAAAAGAAAGACAACACCTCAGACAAAAGCAAACCAAACAAAAGCTCTGGAATTTGATTTTGCGTTTATCAAAGCGCTGGCAGCAGGTATGGCTGTGATCGCACTGGTAAGCTTCTTCTATTTGTCGGAGCAGTCAAAACTGGAGCAGCAGCGGTCCGCAGTCTCTGCCAAGAAATCGGAGCTCAGCACACTGCTGGTCGAAAATGAGGATCTGAATCTGGAGATCGAACAGAGCATTAATCTTCCTGCGATCCAGGAAACGGCCATGAAGAAATACGGAATGAAGAAACCTGCGCAGAGTAAGGTAATTGCATATGACAGTAAGAATGTTGACTATGTGAGACAGTACAATAAAATACCCGATTCAAAGTAAGGAGCGGTTTTATTGAAAAAAAAGAAATATAAGAAGATCAAAAGAATAAACAATGCTATGAGAGTCAGGACTCTGTCTGTATCGGCTCTCATAGCAATTCTTTTTATTTGCCTTATGGGCCGGCTGGTTTATTTCAGTGTGGCAAAAAATAAGACATATGAAAAAAAAGTTCTGGCCCAGCAGAATTATCAGAGCCAGACCCTTCCGTACAAAAGGGGAGATATCCTCGACAGAAACGGAAACACGCTGGCTACCAGCCAGAAGTTATACAGTCTGGTCCTGGAACCGAAAAATATCCTGCGTACAGAGCAGACTCAGAAAAATGCTTTGAATGCACTGACCAAATATATGGACCTTGACCGGGATGATCTGCTGTCCTATATAAAAGACAACAAAGACTCTTATTACTCAGTGTACAACAAAGACATGAAGTACAGTGAAGTGGCAGATCTGAAAGATTTTCTGAAATCGAAAAACGGAAAAAAGGTTGTGGGGATTACTTTTTCTGAAAAGTATGTGAGAAGATATCCCAATAAGAGTCTGGCAAGCCACCTTCTCGGGTTCGTATCTGACGGAAGCATTGGAACAACGGGGATAGAGCAGTATTATAACAGTACACTGTCCGGTGTGGACGGAAGAAAATACACGTATCTGAATGAGGAACTGGAACAGGATGACTCTATAGTAGATCCGGAAAACGGCAAAACACTTGTGTCTACGATCGACATCAATATCCAGAAAATAGCCGAAGACCGCCTGGAAAAGTTTGAAAAAAAATACGGCAGTAAGGGAAGCTCTATTCTGGTCATGGACCCGAACAATGGGGAAGTCCTGGGAATGGCCAACTCCAACAAATATGACCTGGAACACCCCAGAGATGAAAAAGGTCTGCTCTCGAAATATTCTCAGAGCCAGATTAATTCCATGTCAGAAAAACAGAAGGTAAAAGCCTTTAATGAACTGTGGAAGAATCCGATCGTATCAAACAGTTTCGAGCCGGGATCTACCTATAAACCGTTTACGGTGGCAGGGGGGCTGGAGGACGGGATTCTCAAGGGAAATGAACATTATTACTGCAGCGGTTACAAACAGGTGGGGAAATACAAGATTCACTGTTCTCACAGAGAAGGACATGGAAATCTGAGTCTGTCTGACAGCATCGCATATTCATGCAATGTGGCGCTGATGGATATTGCCTTTAAAGAAGGTAAGGATGTATTTGCAAAATATCAAAAAGATTTTAACTTTGGAGTAAAGACGGGGATCGATCTTCCGGGCGAAGCGGAAACCGCAGGCCTTCTGCACGGCGCAGACCAGATGACGAATGTTGATCTGGCTACCAGTTCCTTCGGACAGTCCTTTAACTGTTCTATGATACAAATGGCATCTTCTTTCAGTTCATTGGTCAACGGAGGCAGCTACTATAAGCCTCATGTGGTGAAGCAGACCAGGGATGACAAAGGAAATGTAGTGAGCAACAAGGAATCCGAACTGGTCAAACAGACGATCTCGGCTGATACATCCAAGAAGCTGCGCACTTATATGGAAGAGACAGTCGAAAAAGGAACCGGGAAAAAAGCACAGATCAAAGGCTACAGCGTCGGAGGAAAGACAGGGACCGCACAGAAAATTCCGAGAAGTGCAGGGACTTACATCGTCTCCTTCTGCGGATTTGCTCCCGTAGAAAATCCTAAAGTTGTTGTATATGTGGTCATAGATGAAATCCAGAAAGACTCACAGCTCAACACCGGACTGGCTGTTGAAATGGCGAGAGATGTATTAAAAGAATCACTGAAGGACATGAATGTGCAGAAAACGAAAAAGTAAAACATGTCATACTTGTTTCCTTGGATTCATATATTTTTATCAGTATGGATTCCGGAGTTTTTTATGAAAACAAGTTATAAACGAAGGATGCTTCTCATGGGCGGCATCTTTGCATTCTGTCTGATCTTTATGGCGGGAAGGCTTGGCTATCTGATGATCGGGCAGGCAGATAAGTATCTGGCGCTGGCCAAAGACCTGCACCAGAGAGAGCGGGAAATCAAGGCTCCCAGGGGAAATATTTATGACAGAAACGGGGTGAAGATCGCATCCAACAAAGCGGTTTACTCTATCTCTGTGATTCATTCCCAGACAAAGCAGAAAGAGAAAGTCGTATCGGTCCTTTCAAAGGAACTTCAGATAGATGAGTCAGAAATCAAAAAAAAGGTTTATAAAAATTCAGTTAGGGAAAAGATTAAGAGTAATGTAGATAAAGACGCAGCAGACCGTATCAGAAAATATGAACTTGCCGGCGTTAAAGTGGATGAGGATTATAAACGGACTTATCCTTATAATGATCTGGCTTCAAAAGTCCTGGGATTTACAGGAGGAGACAATCAGGGGATCGTTGGGCTTGAGGTGACATATGACTCTTATCTGCAGGGCAAACCCGGAAGAATCCTGACACTGACGGACGGCGGCGGAAGAGAAATTGACGGTGCCTACGAGGAGAGAGATGAACCGGTAGCCGGCAATGACCTGTATACTACACTGGATGTGAACCTGCAGAACTATGTGTGGCAGGCATGTGAAAAGGTAAGAAAAGAAAAGGGAGCAAAACGGGTTTCCATGATTATCATGAATCCTCAAAACGGAGAGATTTATGCCATGGTCAACACTCCTGAATACAATTTAAATGAACCGTTTAAACTGAAAGGGAAAAAAGAGAACACCACAGGAAAGAAAAGACAGGAACTGCTGAACCAAATGTGGAGAAACACATGTATCAATGATACATATGAGCCGGGATCTGTCTTTAAGATTGTGACTGCAACCGCCGGTCTGGAACTTGGCAAAGTGAAAGTGACGGATCACTTCAGCTGTCCGGGATTCCGGATCGTGGAAGACCGGAAGATCCGCTGCCATAAAACCACGGGGCACGGCGCCGAGACCTTTAAGGAGGGTGTTATGAATTCGTGCAACCCGGTTTTTATGGAAGTTGGAGCCAGGGTAGGAGTAGACGGGATGTATACGATATTCCGCCAGATGGGCCTGTTTGAAAAGACCGGCATCGATATTCCGGGTGAGGCAAATTCCATTATGCATAACAAAAAGAATGTGGGAGCGGTGGAGCTTGCCACGATGTCTTTCGGGCAGTCCTTCCAGATTACTCCTCTGCAGCTGATGAGAGCTGCCAGTGCCGCAGTTAACGGAGGAACTCTGGTGACACCTCATTTTGGCATGAAGGCAGTGGATTCATCGGGAAAGACAGTGAAGACTTTTGAATTTGCGAAAAAGAAAAACGTGATTAAAAAAGAAACATCTGAGACAATGAGGGAGCTTTTGGAGGCAGTGGTGTCAGAAGGTTCCGGAAGGAACTGTAAGATTGAAGGATATTCCATTGGAGGGAAGACTGCGACCAGTGAAAAACTGCCCCGCGGAACAGGGAAATATATTTCCTCATTTTTAGGTTTTTCAAAGGCAGAACATCCAACCGTGATGGCTTTGGTCATGATCGACGAGCCGAAGGGCACTTATTATGGAGGAACCATCGCAGCGCCGGTGGTACGGGAGGTATTTAAAGTTGCACTTCCTTATCTTGGAATTTCCAAGGATTATACGGTTGATAAAACAAAGAAATAAAGATATACTGGAAAGATAAGAAAAACAAATGAGGTGAAAACATGAATTATAGTATCGTAAAACCTATTTTAATTGCATTTTTCGTCAGCGTGGTGCTGAGCCCGATGATGATTAAATATTTACAGAAGCTGAAATTCGGCCAGTTCATCCGGGGCGAGGGACCCGAGTCCCACCTGAAGAAGTCAGGGACCCCGACGATGGGAGGACTGATCATCCTGCTTGGCATCATTGTGGCTTCTCTGTTTTATGTGAAAGATTATCCGAACATTATACCGGTTCTCTTTGTTACCCTCGGATTCGGCTTCATCGGTTTTATCGATGATTATATCAAAGTCGTGATGAAGAGAAATCTTGGACTCAGGGCCTGGCAGAAGATGCTTGGACAGATCATTGTGACCGGAGTGTTTGCATACTATCTGATCAATCATACGGATATTGGAACCTCCATGCTGATCCCTTTTTCACACGGAAAATATCTGGAGCTGGGAGCACTGTTTGTTCCCGCTATCTTTATTATCCTGCTGGGAACTGTCAATGGGGCCAACTTTACGGACGGACTCGACGGTCTTGCATCCAGTGTCACTGTTTTGATCGCTACCTTTTTTACGGTTGTAGCCATCGGAGCGGGTATCTCCGGAAATGATCCGGGATTATGGCCCATCACTTGTGCCACGGTGGGGGCTTTGCTCGGATTTCTCGTGTTTAATGTTTACCCTGCGAGAGTATTCATGGGAGACACAGGGTCCCTTGCACTGGGCGGGTTCGTGGCTGCCACAGCGGTTATGCTGAGGCTCCCTCTGTTCGTACCGCTTGTGGCTTTTATCTACATGATCGAGGTATTGTCGGTTATGATACAGGTCGTTTATTTTAAGAAAACAGGGAAAAGAGTTTTTAAGATGGCGCCGATCCATCATCATTTTGAGCTGTCCGGCTGGCCGGAGACAAAAGTTGTTGCCATATTTGCCATCGTCACAGCAATCTTATGCCTGATCGGCCTGATCGCCATTTAGATAAGGAGCAGGAAATGACATTAAAAGATAAGAAGGTTTTAGTTGCGGGAGCGGGGAAGAGCGGAATAGGATCTGCCAGTCTCCTGATCCGTTCCGGGGCATCTGTCAGTCTGTATGACGGAAATGAACACTTGAAGGCACGGGATATTTATGACAAACTGGAGGGAAAAAAAGAGATTCCGCTGATTCTTGGAGAACTCACACCGGGAGCAGAGGAGGAGTTTGATCTCTTAGTACTTAGCCCAGGAATTTCTGTCAATGCTCCGGTATCAAAGCAGTTTATGGATTCCGGCAGGCCTGTCTGGAGTGAGATTGAACTCGCATATCAGGTTTCCAGGGGACAGATTGCGGCTATCACAGGCACGAATGGAAAGACAACGACCACAGCGCTGGTGGGAGAGATCATGAAGTGTTTTTACAGTGACGTGTATGTGGTTGGAAATATCGGAACGCCGTATACGAGCGTTGCTTTGGATACAAAAGACGAGAGCATTATTGTGGCCGAGATCAGCAGTTTTCAGCTGGAAACGATACAGGACTTCTGCCCTAAGGTTTCAGCCGTTTTAAACATTACACCGGACCATCTGGACCGGCATGGGACAGTGGAAGTCTATGCAAAGACAAAGGAATCCATCGGAAAGAACCAGACCGGAGATCAGGTTATGGTTCTGAACTATGAAGACCCAGTGACCAGAAATATGGCTGAGAGGGCAAACGCCAGGGTCGTATTTTTCAGCCTGGATCATGAACTGGAAGAAGGAGTCTATTTTAAAGACGGATCTTTCATGCTTGCAGAAAACAAAACAGTACAGACCATATGTACAGAAGCCGATATCAACCTTCTGGGCGGGCATAATTATGAAAATATTTTGGCGGCGATCGCGGTATCCCACTATATGGGGGTTCCGGCAGAGCAGATCAGAAAGGGAGTTTCTGGTTTTAAAGGAGTGGAACACCGCATAGAATATGTAGATACCATTAAAGATGTTGCATACTACAATGATTCTAAGGGAACCAACACCGATGCAGCCATCAAAGGGATCAAGGCCATGAACCGTCCCACGTTCCTGATCGGGGGAGGGTACGATAAGAAGGCAGAATATGATGACTGGATCGAGGCCTTTGACGGCAAAGTGAAGGAACTGATCCTTTTGGGCGCGACGGCGGAGAAGATCGGTAAAACAGCCGAGGCCCATGGTTTTTCCCGAATTGTATATGTAGATACTCTGGAAGAAGCAGTGGAGTATGCATCAAAGCATGCAGTTTCCGGCGATGCAGTTCTTTTATCTCCGGCCTGCGCAAGCTGGGGGATGTTCCCGAACTATGAGGTACGGGGCGACCGCTTCAAGGAGTATGTAAACAAATTAAAGGAGCGCTAAGATTTGAAAAAAAGCAGAGTCAGTGAAAAATACATGCCAAAGCGGCGTTATCTCGATTATCCGATGCTTTTTATCGTGATGTTTCTCGTGGGATTCGGCCTGGTTATGATCTTTAGTACAAGTTCATATAAGAGTACACTGAACTTTGGGAATCCGTATCACTGGCTCATCAGGCAGTGTTTTGCAGTTGGAGTGGGAGCGGTCTTTATGGCAGCACTCACATGGTTTGATTACAGGATTCTCAACGCAAAGATCATTGCCTATGGCTGCTACGGACTCAGTGTAGCACTGCTGATCATCGTATTATTTATCGGTGCCGCTAAAAAAGGAGCTGTGCGCTGGATCTCTATCGGAGGATTCCAGTTCCAGCCTTCCGAAGTCGCAAAAATTTTCCTTGTGATCTATCTGGCATACATATTATCACAGAATGCCCATCGGATGCGTACGATGGCTGCTGCTGTAAAAGTTATCATCCGATGTCTGCCGATCATCGGACTGGTTGCCTATCAGAACTTAAGTACGGCGATCGTTTTGACAGCAATGGTCGGGGTCATGATTTTTGTGGTAAGTCCGAAAACCAAAGAGCTTCTGGGAATTGCCCTTTCAGGTGTCGCAGGATTAGTGCTTTATCTGACGTTTTCCAACAGTTACCGGAACGAACGTGTGGCGATATGGAAAAATCCGGAGACTCACCCGAAAGGACTTCAGACGATGCAGGCACTGTATGCTATCGGTTCCGGAGGCCTGTTTGGGAAGGGCCTTGGCCAGAGCATGCAGAAGATGGGGTTCATACCGGAATCCCACAATGATATGATCTTCTCGATCATTTGTGAGGAGCTGGGCTTATTCGGCGCTGTCTGTCTGATCCTTCTGTTTATGCTTTTAATATGGAGAATGCTTTTGATCGCTATGAATTCGGATGATCTGTTCGGGTCCCTGATCGTGATCGGATTTATGATTCATATCGGAGTGCAGGTATTTATTAACATAGCGGTTGTAACAAATACGATCCCTCCGACCGGTATCCCTCTGCCGTTTATAAGTTACGGCGGAACTTCAATCCTGGTCGTTATGGCGGAGATGGGGCTGGTTTTATCGGTATCCAGGAAGATACGTATGTAGAGGAACTGATTATGGATAAAAATGAAAAAATAATTACAATCAGTCAGGCAAAAAAACAGCAGAAGGGCCTTGGGAATAAGAAAAAAATTATCGGCTGCATTGCCGGCCTGCTGTTTCTTCTCTGTATTATTTTATTTGCAGTATTCCAGACGAAAAAGATTGTCATAAAAGGGAACAGCCATTACACAGAGGGTGAGATAGCGGCCGCACTGAAGGACAATACATACACGGGCAACGGGCTGATCCTGTTTCTGAGAAATAAGATTGCGCCTGTAAAGACGCTTCCGTTCGTAGATTCTGTAACGATAACTCTTAAGGGGACGAATCAGGTGACGGTGCAGGTCAATGAGAAAAAACGGGCAGGGTGTCTGAATTATAACGGGAAATATGTTTATTTCGATAAGGAAGGCTATGCGCTGGAAATTTATGAGAAACACTATGATGATGTGCCGCTGGTCACAGGGCTGAATTATAAAAAAATTGCTCTCGGTGAAAAAATACCGGAGAAGAAGACTGCCGTATTTGAGCAGATACTAAAAATTACCATGGCCATCGACAAGTATGATCTTCCGGTAAGCCAGATCCATTTTAATGCAGAAGGGAAAGCCCTTCTGATCAGCGGAGATTTAACGATTAATCTGTGGAACAGCCGGGAGCTGGACTTGAAGCTTACAGAGCTTACAGGTATCCTTCCTAAGATGAAAGGCAAGAAGGGTACCATCTCGATGAAATATTTTACAAAGGACAATCCGGTAGCGATTTTCAAGAAGAAAAAGTAGTTGAAAGTTTAACTGAAAAACTGTATCATGTAAGAAGATAACATGAAATGATAATGTGGATGAGTATAAGAAAATTTGAGATAGAGATTGAAGGAGGAGCATCGTGGTCGAGATTATGCCGAATGTAGAAAGCACACAAGCCAGAATTTTAGTCATTGGAGTCGGGGGAGCCGGCAACAATGCAGTGAACCGCATGGTTGACGAAAATATACAGGGAGTGGAACTTGTAGGAATTAACACGGACAGGCAGGCCCTGTCTTTATGCAAGTGCTCTACGAAGATCCAGATAGGAGAAAAGCTGACCAAAGGTCTCGGTGCCGGTGCGAAACCTGAGATCGGAGAGGCAGCGGTGGAAGAAAACCGGGATGAGATCACACAGCTGGTACAGGGTGCCGATATGGTCTTTGTCACCTGCGGTATGGGAGGCGGAACAGGTACCGGAGCAGCACCGGTGATTGCCGAGATTTCAAAGTCTCTTGGTATTTTGACCGTCGGTGTTGTCACAAAGCCTTTTACTTTTGAAGGAAAGCCAAGAATGAATAATGCTGTCGCGGGAGTGGCGCGTCTTCAGGATCAGGTGGACACGATGATCGTGATTCCGAATGACAAGCTGCTTCAGATCTGCGAGAAGAAAACAACCATTCCGGACGCACTCAAAAAAGCTGATGAAGTGCTTCAGCAGGGTGTTCAGGGAATTACCGATATGATCTACAATCCTGGTCTTATCAATGTTGACTTTGCAGACATCCAGACGGTTATGCGCGATAAGGGTATTGCACACATCGGTATGGGTGTTGCGGATGAGGAATTGGAAGCAATCAAGGCAGCCATGGAAAGCCCGCTTCTGGAAACTACAGTTTCCGGAGCGACCGATATCATCGTCAATTTCTCAGGTGATGTGGGTATGCTGGAGGCACAGCAGGCAGTAGAGTACTTGAAGGATACGGCTGGACAAGAAGTCAACGTTATCTTCGGCACTGTCAACTCTGATATGGGTGACCAGATCAGCGCAACTATCGTTGCCACGGGGATCCAGTCTGAGGCAGGAGCCAGAGGAGCAGGATTTAAGAAGAAAAGCATTACTCCTCCTCCCGTTTTTTCCGGACAGCCTATCTACAGCAGTCAGCCGAAAAGTGAGCCTGCTGAAACAGCAGAATCTACATATGGGAGCAAAGAACAGGAGACTGCCAGTGTAGAGGATCATGATTCAAAGATCGTGATTCCGGAGTTTTTATTAAAGAGCAGAAGAAAATAAAATAAACGTGGGACAAGCCCGTATCTTGCCGTAAGGCAGGATACGGGTTTTTTTGTAGAATTAACGTATCTGCCACTTCTCTTTTTTGACAAAGTACGTGCACCTCTTTTTTTATAATAAGCTTATGTTTTTTTTGATGATGTTTTTGGAACAGTGGCTGGTCCTCCTGGGGCTGCTGCTTATTTTAAGAAGTTCGCTGAAATCACAGAGTTCTGTCTGGCGTATCCTGCTGGCATCAGCGGCCGGAAGCGGACTCGGGTGTCTGACGGCATGGGCGGCGGAAGGAAATCAGGCAGTCCAGCTTGGATTTCTCGCGGCAAGCATCGGAGCGACCTCCTGGCTTGCATTTCCGCTCTCTCTGAGAAAAAGTCTGATATGTTCCGGATATTTATTTGCACTCTCAGCCTTGCTGGGCGGACTGTGGAGCTTCGTGAAATACCGTTTATCTATCCATATCTGGATTTTCGGCTGTTTTGCGGCGTTTCTCCTCTTGGCTTTTTTGTATTGTGCAGTCTGGGAAAATATCAGGAGCCAGAAAGATTCCTTATACCAGGTATCATTTGAACTCCTTGGCAGGACGGTCAGAGTCACTGCCTATTTGGATACGGGGAATTTTTTATACGAACCTATAGAAAAGATCCCGGTTTCCGTCATGGAGGAACAGGCACTGAATCCATATTTAGATGAATCATTAACCATTTTAATAGAAAAACATAAGCTAAAAGATATAAGAATGATTCCATACAGGACGGTTGGCAGGGAAAACGGCCTGATGATGGGGATTCTTGTAGCTAATATCAGAATCAAGAATAGCAGCCAGACATGGATGGCAGAAAGAGGATTGATAGGACTGTCAGAGCACCCGCTTTCCCGGGACGGCCACTATCAGTTACTGCTCCATCCGGATCTGGTCAGATAAAGTAATGGGAGGTTGTACAGTGCTGAAACTTAATGTGACATGCCAAAAGAGGACTTTTTTAGCGAAAGGAAAAGAAATCCACTACATAGGGGGTGCAGAAATTCTGCCGGCTCCTCTGGAAGCAAAGGAAGAGGAGAAGATGATACATAAGCTCGGGACAGCGGAGGAGCCGGAAGCCAGGGCAAAATTAATTGAGCGGAATCTGCGGCTTGTAGTCTACATAGCAAAGAAATTTGACAATACAGGGATCGGTGTTGAAGATTTAATATCCATTGGGACGATCGGACTGATCAAAGCCATCAATACATTTAATCCGGCCAAAAAGATCAAACTTGCTACCTACGCTTCCAGATGCATTGAGAATGAAATTCTGATGTATTTGAGAAGAAATAACAAGACGAAGATGGAAGTGTCCATCGATGAACCGCTGAATGTGGATTGGGACGGAAATGAACTTCTGCTCTCGGATATACTCGGAACAGACGAAGACATTATTTACAGGGACCTGGAGCATGAGGTGGACAGGAAGCTTTTGCTGAATGCCATGAAGATCCTCTCTGACCGGGAGAGAAAGATCATTGAGCTGAGATTCGGCATCAACCAGAAGGATGGGGAGGAGAAAACACAGAAAGAGGTTGCCGATTTAATGGGAATCTCCCAGTCGTACATATCCAGATTGGAAAAGAAGATTATTAAAAGATTAAAGAGAGAGATGTCCCGGATGGGGTGTGTCTGATCAGTGAAAAAGAGAATGCCGCATGGGAGAAGTCCTGATGCGGCTTTTTCATTTCATAGAAAAGTTCTACGACCTTCTCTATGAAATACAAAATCTCCGAGGGCTGTCCACAGATGCGTAAGGAAAACTTTGTTTTACATGAAGACTCATGGAAAAATTTTCTGTGTGATTGGGTTTTGAAAATGAGCGGAAAGATGTTATACTACTGACATAGAAAAAGGAGGAGACAAGTGAGAGTAAAAGGGGTAAAGAATAAACTTGCAGTATTTGTTTCAGCAATCGTATTGGCGGCTGGAATTTCTTACGTCAGCCATGCTTCTGTTTTTGCGGAAGAAAAAAGTGCGGAAGAACATGATCCGGCCAACAGTTGGCGGTTTAAAGATGGAAAACCGGTAAAACAGCAGGAGCCGATAGGTCCATCCATATCAGCCAGAGGAGGCAGGGCAGTTTCAAATGCTTGGAAAAATGTAAACGGTGTATTTTTGAATTCCCTGGGGAATCCAATTCCAAATGCCACTGCAAAGGGAATCGATGTGAGCAAATGGGACGGTAAAATTGACTGGAATAAAGTCAAAGCAGACGGAGTTGATTATGCCATTCTAAGGGTGGGATACGGAGAAAATCTTAAAAGCCAGGATGATCCAACATGGGCATACAATTCATCCGAATGTGAGAGAATCGGGATGCCTTATGGCGTATACATATATTCGTATGCAACTAATACGACGAAAGCAAAAAGCGAAGCAGAACACGTGATACGCCTGGTCAAGGGTAAGAAGCTTTCCTATCCGATTTATTATGATATGGAAGATGAGAAATTTCAGGGAGGATTGTCAAATAAGAAACTAGGAGAAATTGCCGATACTTTTATAAAGACACTGGACAGCGCAGGTTATAAGAATGTCGGTGTTTATGCAAATAAATACTGGTTTACTTCACGGCTGACAAGCAGTGTATTTGATAAATATCCAAGATGGGTTGCACAGTATAATTACCGCTGTGATTATGACGGAACTTATCATATGTGGCAGAGTACAGATTCAGGAAAGGTCAGTGGAATCGGTACAAATGTAGATCTGAATTTTAAAATAGGCTCATGGAACGTCAATGCACTGCAGACGACAGCTGTTTCGTCAATGAAGCGGAATAAGACAAGCCTGAAGCTTAAGAACGGTTCTTCCTATACATTGAAAAAATCAATCGCGCCATCCAATGCTTCCAACAAAACGGTGACATGGACCAGTTCCAATAAAAAAGTGGCAGCTGTTTCTTCCGGGGGAAAGATCACTGCAAAGGGCGTGGGGAAAGCAACGATCACAGCGAAGACATCCAACGGGAAAAAGGCAGTCTGCAAGGTTACGGTACGGCCCAGGACGAACAAAATTAAAAAGCTTAAAAAATCGGGAAGGAAAAGCATTAAGGTTACCTGGTCAAAAGTTAGCGGTACTACAAAATATCAGATTTATATGTCAAAAAAGAAATCTTCCGGATATAAAAGGGTAAAAACTGCATCAGCTAAAACATTCAGTTTTACCAAAAAAGGACTGAAGAGAGGCAAACGTTACTATTTTAAAATACGTTCTTATAAAACAGTTGGAAAAACCAAGTATTACAGCAGCTACAGTCCAATCAAATCAATAAAAAGATAGGAATAAAAAGCAATAAAAAAGATCCTGAAAAGGATCTTTTTTATTGCTTTTGAATATCGAAACTAAAGAATGATTTATTTAATGGTGACGGTGTTATCGTATCTCTGATAAGTATAGTTTTTAGATTTATATTTGTAGATAATCGTCAGGCGGTCCGGGCTGATGTATAAATACTGGACTTTACTAAAGTCAATGTCACTTCCCAAATAATGCATGAAGGAATCCTTAAAATCGGTATCTATGGTGGTACCCTGCTCATGGCTCCAGTCGGCTCCCGAAGAATAGATTACTTCACCATTTTTACTGTTGTTGTCAGCATAAACCTCCGCATAGGCAGAAGTAGCAGCGTTTGCGATCAGCTTTAAATCCGCATGGGCCGAGCGTTTGTTGGCTCTGTCTATGTACCCGGTCAGAGTCGGCACCAGCAAAGCGATCAGGATCGCCAGAATAACCAGCACGACGATTAATTCAACTAAAGTAAATCCTTTTTTTGTTCCCTCTTAAACGATTCATATAAACCCCATCCTTTGTCGTTTGTTTTTTTTAATTATATCACAGGAGAATGAAAATTTATACCCACAGGCGGACAACTTGTGATATAATAGTCCTACAAATGTAGGATTATCGAAAGGGGACAGGGATGAAGAAAAGTTTTTTAAGAGCGGCAAAGAAAGTTTTCGCGGTACTTTTGACTGTCAGTTTGATGTCGGCTGCACTGCCGGTACTCGTAAACGGTAACCAATCAGAACCTAAACAGAAGGAAGGACAGGGAGCAGAGAACAGCTGGCGTTACAAAAACGGTACACCGATCTATCCCGGACAGTCTTTCAGCAGAGCTTCAAAACCATATTCAAATGCCTGGAATAAAGTCAACGGCATGTTTGTCAATGATCTGGGGAATCCGATTCCGGGAGCAGTGAAAAAGGGGATAGATGTCAGTCAGCATCAGGGAAAGATTGACTGGGAGATGGTGAAAATATCAGGGATTGATTTTGCTGTTATCCGGTGTGGGTATGGAATGGATCAAACAGACCAAGACGATGATCAATGGCTGCGGAATGTATCAGAATGTGAGCGTCTGGGCATTCCCTATGGAGTTTACCTTTATTCCTATGCAGACACAGTAGAGAAGGCGAAAAGTGAGGCAGATCATGTTATTCGTCTGATTAAGGATAAAAAATTATCATATCCTGTTTATTACGACTTGGAAGATGATTCTTTATTAAAGCTTTCAAATTCCAAATTGGCACAGATTACAGAGGCATTTGCCGGAAGATTAAAGGCAAACGGTTATAGCAAAGTAGGAATATATGCAAATAAAAATTGGTTTGAGAAGAAACTGACGAATAAGACATTTCAAAAATATCCAAAATGGGTTGCACAATATAGCAATCTGTGTACTTATTCCGGAAACTATGTTATGTGGCAGTGTACTAACAAAGGAACGGTCAATGGCATCAGAGGAAATGTGGATATAAACTTCCTGATCAGCAGCATTCCTGCAAAAAATATCAAACTGAATAAAAAGTCCCTGTCGCTGAAGAAAGGTTCCTACTATACACTGAAAAGTTACATAGAACCTAAGAACTCCTATCCTTCAGTTAAGTGGTCCAGCTCCAGTTCGTCTGTGGCATCGGTCAGTTCGTCAGGCAAAGTAACGGCGAAAAAGGTAGGGACAGCGGTTATCACCGGAAGAACAGGAAATGGAAAAAAGGCTTCCTGCAAAATTACGGTGATCCCAAAGACGAATAAAATAAAGAAGCTGAAGAAGAGCGGATCAAAGGGGATTAAAATAAGCTGGTCAAAAATTTCCGGCGTGTCTAAATATCAGATTTACATGTCCAGGAAAAAGTCTTCCGGTTTTAAAAGGATAGCAACTGTATCTGCAAAAAAAGCATCTTACACAAAAGGCAAGTTAAAAAAGAAAAAAAGGTACTATTTTAAAGTCAGATCGTATCAGACTGTAAAGAAAAAGAAAATTTACAGTAAATTTTCTAAAGTAAAATCTCTTAAGCGGTGATCTAAAGATATTCCTCTTGTAAAAGTGGCTTCTTTAGTGTAGATTAGCCTTACAGTCATTAAACATCAGGAGGATAAAGATATGATTATTGCATTGATCGCACATGACAAGAAAAAAGACGAGATGGTGGAATTTGCAAAGAAGCATAAAGAAACATTAGCAAAATATGACTTGGTCGCAACCGGTACAACCGGAAAACGGGTAGAGGAAGCCACAGGACTTCCGGTGAAGAAATATTTGTCAGGACCGTATGGAGGAGACCAGCAGCTGGGAGGCAGAATTGCAGAGGGAAAGATCGGACTGGTTGTTTTTTTCCGGGACCCACTGACTGCACAGCCCCATGAGCCGGACGTGTCTGCACTGCTTCGTGTCTGTGATGTGCACAAGGTACCGGCAGTCACCAACACTGCGGCGGCAGAACTGATGATTCAAATGTTTTAAACTGTCAGGACTGAGTATTTTGACTTGAAAAATGACAGATCATAGTGTATATTTATTTTGAAAGCTGTGCGACTGGCGGATAGTGGAGAAACCACGGGGAGCACGGCAGCAGAAATGCCGGCCGCCTGGGCAACTTTTATTTAGTGTGCCCAGGCGGCTTATTTTTACATAAAAAAGGTCTGCGAACCTTTCGTATGGAATGAAAATCTCTCTGCGAAGCTGCACACAGATACAAAAGGAGGATACAGGACAATGAAGATGTTGTCATTAGAAAACGAGTTAAAAGGGAATTCATACCCTGGAAGAGGAATTGTGATCGGGAAGTCACCAAACGGGGCCTATGCAGTGACTGCATATTTTATCATGGGAAGAAGCGAAAACAGCAGAAACCGTGTGTTTATTGAGGACGGAAAAGGTATCCGGACACAGGCTTTTGATCCGTCAAAGCTGAGTGATCCGAGCCTTATCATCTATGCTCCGGTCAAGGTATTAGGAAATAAAACAATCGTGACCAACGGAGACCAGACGGATACGATCTACGAGCTCATGGATAAACAGCAGACATTTGAACAGGCATTGAGGACGAGAGAGTTTGAGCCGGATGCACCGAATTATACTCCGCGTATTTCAGGCATTATGCATGTGGAAAACGGAACCTACAACTATGCAATGTCTATTTTAAAGAGCAATAACGGTAATCCGGATGCATGTAACCGGTATACATTTGCCTATGAGAATCCGGTAAGCGGGGAGGGACATTTCATTCATACCTATATGCAGGACGGAGATCCGCTTCCGAGTTTTGAGGGAGAGCCTAAATTAATCGGTTTAGACGATGATATTAATGCGTTTACAAGCCGTGTGTGGGAAAGCCTGAATGAAGACAACAAAGTATCTCTGTTTGTGCGCTACATTGATATCAAAACAGGAGAATATGAAACAAGGATCGTGAACAAGAATCGATAGGAGGAGACCATGAAGGAATTAGAATTAAAATACGGATGCAATCCGAATCAGAAGCCGTCAAGAATTTACATGGAAGACGGTGAACTGCCGATCAAAGTGTTAAGCGGCAAACCGGGATATATTAATTTTCTCGATGCATTAAACGGATGGCAGCTGGTGAAGGAACTAAAAAAAGCGACCGGGCTTCCGGCGGCAGCTTCCTTTAAGCACGTCTCTCCTGCAGGCGCTGCGGTAGGGCTTCCGATGACTGATGTGGAAAAGAAGATTTACTGGGTAGATGACATGGATATGGAATTTACTCCTCTTGCCAATGCATATGCCAGGGCGAGGGGGGCTGACCGTATGTCTTCCTTCGGAGATTTCATTTCACTTTCCGATGTGTGTGATGCGGCAACAGCCAAAATTATAAAAAGAGAGGTGTCTGACGGGGTTATCGCACCGGGATATGACGCAGACGCTCTTGAAATTTTAAAAGAAAAGAAAAAAGGAAACTATAACGTGATCGAGATTGATCCGGATTATGTGCCGGCTCCGGTGGAGCGCAAGGAAGTGTTCGGTGTTACTTTTGAGCAGGGCAGAAATGAACTGAACATTGACAAGGATTTCTTTAACGATATCGTGACAGAGAATAAAGAACTGCCTGACTTTGCTAAAATTGACTTGGCGATTGCAATGATCACATTAAAGTATACCCAGTCTAATTCCGTATGCTACGCAAAGGGCGGACAGGCCATCGGCATCGGTGCGGGACAGCAGTCCAGAATCCACTGTACCCGTCTGGCAGGACAGAAAGCGGACAACTGGTATCTGCGCCAGGCTCCGAAAGTCATGGGACTTGAGTTCGTGGACGGTATCCGACGTGCGGACCGTGACAATGCCATTGACTTGTATATCGGAGACGACTATATGGATGTTTTAGCCGACGGGGCTTGGGAAAATATCTTTAAAGTAAAACCGGAAGTGTTTACGAGAGAAGAAAAGCGTGAATGGCTGGATCAGATGACGGGTGTGGCATTGGGATCAGATGCGTTTTTCCCGTTTGGCGATAATATCGAAAGGGCACACAAAAGCGGCGTTTCTTATGTGGCTGAGCCGGGAGGCTCCATCAGAGATGACCATGTCATTGCCACATGCAATAAATATAACATGGTGATGTGTTTTACGGGAATCCGTTTATTCCATCATTAGAAGATATAAGAAGGAGAGAAATCAAGCTGGTTTCTCTCCTTCTGTATTATAGGGTCTGGCAGTAAATATGAATGGCCTTTGAGACGAAACGGGCGGTTCCCTCTCCGCCGGCACGGTCTATAGACTCTTTCATCCTGTCATCACAGACGTACATTTCGCCCAGAGAGGCCAGAATATCGTCTGTACAGGTATAATATTGATCCGTAATAGACTGTTTGAGGAGCTCAACCTGGTGCATCACCGGTTCGGAGGCCGGGTCTTCGTTTATGAGACGGCCAAATTCCGCAAAGTTTGCCATAAACTTGGTATTCATGACCTTCCAGTCCTCCTCTGTATAAGTTTTTGCTTTCTGCTCATATTCACGGAAAGCATCGGTACCGCCCCAGCTTTTTCTGGCCTCGGATTTATAGCTTTCCAGCGTTTCTTTGTTCAATGTCTGATAATTCAATGATTCCACTCCTAACTTTTGAATTCCAAGAGCGAAGTCGATCAGATGTTCCAGCCGGTCCTTTTTAAGCCTCAAAAGCTGTATCTGCTGATCTAATGCTTTTTGGCGGTCAAAATCCGGACGATCCAGGATCTCTCTGATGTCCTTTAATGAGAATTCAAGTTCCCGGAACAGTAAAATATGTTGAAGGCGTTCCAAAGCTTTGGTGCCGTACAGCCGGTAGCCAGCCTCCGTGACACGGTCGGGACATAAAAGTCCGATCTCGTCATAATAGTGGAGAGTGCGCACACTGATACCGGTTAATCTGCTTACTTCTCTTACTGTTTTCATCTTGGTCTCCTCCTCCTGGTAAGTACAGAATAGCCTATCACGCTGCGTGAGAGTCAAGAGATAAAATAGATTAAAGGAATTCTGTCATGTGTTTGCGGTACCAGAGCGGCATCATGGTTTTCTGACAGCGGGGATTTTTTCTGGCTTCTACACCGATCGTCTCAAAAAATACTTTCCAGAGATCTGTGTAAAGATCAGAAATCTCAGAGGTCTTCAGACGGTTTAATTCATCCTCTGAGAGGGTGGTCATATAGTAATCATGATCACAGGGATGAACGACGGCAGTTTTCCGGTTATCGTCGATGATCATCCAGTTCTCGGAGGGCATGCGGTCCGTAAACTGGGGAGCCAGGATGGTCAGGACATCACACTTGGGTTCAATATGGGAGATAAGAACATGATCTATTTCGGAAAAACGCAGAAACTCCCGGAATAAGTGAGCTTCATTCATAACTTTACGGTCCAGTTCAAACAAATTCATCACAGCAGGCTCCTGCAGCATATTGACAACGGCAGGCCCATAGTGAAACCCATAGATCAGGAACCGGTAGATCATATCCAGCTTTTCTTCCTGAAAAGACATGGCAGCGCGGTATACCATCTGGTAGGCGCGAAAAGAGATCTTTTTTTGGATGGAACGGATGACACTGGCGGTCTGATCGGGATCGTGATCTACATGGCGGTAATCACAGAACAGTTCCAGATTCCCTATGGGTTCAGTTTTTAATCGGATGTTTTTGTGGCCTAAGCGGGATGCCCAGGCAGTGTATATACAGGACATCATATCCTCAAACGTATCTTTGCAGGTGAAAATGGTCATGCGTTTTCTCCATTATTTTCAGTCGGCCGTTTTTCAGGCAAATATTAAAACTGTTACTGGTTTTTATATTTGTCCGCTCAGAGACTTGCAGGTATCTTCGGCTGAGGGGGCCGATGCAAAATTCTTATCGTCAAACAGGGACAGCTGTTCATAGGTCTGGGGATGATCAATCTCCCAGGACTTTTTGTAATCCTCTCCGATCAGCTGACGGGTGATGAAGTTCTCCTCGATCGGGATATGAAACATCATCTTTCCGTTACAGGTTATAAAATACTTGGCCCGTTTCAGGACGATCCCCATCTTTTTCAGGTTTTCAAATGTCAGGGAGCGCTGTCGGCGGCTCTTGACAATACGGTAGGCGGATTTGGTGCCGATGCCGGGAACTCTCAGAAGATCTGCGTAGCTGGCGCGGTTGATCTCCACAGGGAAAAGCTCCAGGTGCCGCAGTGCCCAGTCGCACTTGGGGTCCAGCATGATATTGAAGTTGGGCCTGTCAGTACTCAGCAGTTCCTCTGCATGAAAGCCGTAAAACCTCAGCAGCCAGTCGGCCTGATAGAGACGATGTTCCCTTAACAGAGGAGGGGCGGTATCCAGGGAGGGAAGGCGGGAATCTTCATTGAGCGGGACATAGGCTGAGAAGAAGACACGTTTCAGATCAAACTTCTGGTACAGCTGCTGAGTGACAGAAAGAAGCTGAAGATCATTCTCTGCGGTAGCTCCAACGATCATCTGAGTGCTCTGCCCGGCGGGGACAAAGGGTGCATTCTTGTCCTTAGCGGGCGGGAGGAAAGAGTTTGATGCCAGCTGTCTGTGCTCCTCGATGCGGCCGGATCGGACATCATCGAAGATCGTGTGCTTTAGACTGCGGTTGCCGCCGAAGCGTTCCATCATAGGGTCCTTGCCGATGGACAGCCGGTGATCTGCGATGCCGGAACGGATCTGTTCCATGGGTTTTAAGATCGTTTTCTGTGTCTTGTGAGGGGCCAGATCCTTCAGTCCTTCCGGTGTGGGCAGTTCCAGATTAATGCTGACGCGGTCCGCGAGATATCCGATGGATTCCAGAAGTTCTTCCGGCGCTCCGGGAATGGCTTTCACATGGATATAGCCGTTGAAATGATACTGATTTCTTAACATAGACAGTGTCCGACACATGAGTTCCATCGTATAGGAAGGACTCTTTACCACACCGGAACTTAGAAACAGCCCTTCGATATAGTTTCGGCGGTAGAACTCGATGACTAAGCGGCAGACTTCTTCCGGGGTGAACGTAGTGCGCACCCGGTCATTGGACGAGCGGTTTAAGCAGTACCTGCAGTCGTAGATACATTCATTACTTTGAAGTATCTTTAAAAGGGAGACACAGCGGCCGTCGGATGCAAAGCTGTGGCAGATGCCTGCAGCCACTCCGTTGCCCAGTTTTCCCTTTTCACCTCTGCGGTCGGCTCCACTGGACGTGCAGGCTACGTCGTACTTGGCTGCGTCTGCTAGAATTGTTAGCTTCTCCTGCAATGACAGGGAAGGACTGATAGTTTCCATAATCCACCTCACAATATCGAATGTTTGTTCTCTTATTCTAGCATAGTGCCATATAAAAAGCAAGGAGGAAAAGAACAAAAGTTCGGGTGAAAAGAAGTTGCGGCAATGTATTGGTAAATGGTATTATTATACTTAACGGAAAAACAATTCAGAAGGATGAGGGTTTGTATGAATCAAAAAAATAAAACGAAGCTCGGCAAGGCAGCGTTGTTCGGTTCTGCACTGATATGGGGCAGTTCCTTTTTTATTATGAAAAATACCATTGCCAATGTCCCGGAAAATTTTCTGCTTGGGACAAGATTTTTAGCAGGGGCATTGCTCTTGTGTATCTTTTTTCATAAGAGACTGGGGAAAATAGATAAAAGTTACTTTAAGACAGGATTTGTGCTGGGAGGATTTTGGTTCTGGGCTTACTGGTTCCAGACCGAAGGACTGTATCACACGACGCCCGGAAAGAATGCATTTTTAACGGCGATCTACTGTGTGGCAGTCCCTTTTGTCACATGGATATGGCAAAAGAAGAAGACTACAAAGCAAAACTTCCTGGCCGCATTGATCTGCATTACGGGTATTGGACTGATTTCACTGGATGGGAACCTTAGTATAGGAATCGGTGATGGATTGACTCTGGTGGGAGGCCTTTTATTTTCCCTTCATATTGCCTATCTTGGCATGAAAAGCGGTCAGAAAGATCCGGTGCTGCTGACGATCGTGCAATTTTTATTTGCTGGACTCTGGGGTGCAGGGATTTCTGTATTTACCGAAGACATCAGTGCTATCCACTGGACGGTCGGACAGGCAGGAAGCCTGGCCTATCTGGTGATCATGTGTACGGCTGTGGCTGTTACCTTTCAGAGTATAGGGCAGAGCCGGGTGAGTTCATCTTCCGCATCTCTGATCCTGAGTCTGGAGTCCGTGTTCGGTGTGCTTTTCAGCGTGATTTTTTATGGTGAGAAGGCGACGGTGAAGATCCTGATCGGTTTTGCCCTGGTGATGGCGGCGATTTTGATCTCGGAGACGGATTTGGGCAGAAAGTCCGGGCACACCGAAAATAATGAAAAAAAACGCATTAATAAGAAAACAGCAAATGTGGTATAATTTATCATGAACAGTGAAATATTTTCCGCCTGTGTGCACGGCGGATCAAGCATAAAATAAAGAACGAATTTCGGAGGCTATGATGAAGAATTATGAATTGGTAAAAGAAGAACAGATCAAAGAGCTGAATGGAACCGGGTATGTGTACCGCCACAAAAAGACAGGGGCCAGGGTTGTGGTAGTATCCAACGAAGATGACAACAAGGTATTCCAGATTGGATTTAAGACACCGCCGAAGGATGACACCGGAGTTCCTCATATCATGGAACACTCTGTACTCTGCGGCTCCAGAGAGTTTCCATTAAAAGACCCGTTTGTGGAACTGGTCAAAGGGTCCCTGAACACATTTTTGAATGCAATGACCTATCCGGATAAGACGGTATATCCGGTGGCAAGCTGCAATGACAAAGACTTTTTTAATCTGATGCATGTGTATTTAGATGCGGTATTTTACCCGAATATCTATACGAAACCCGAAATCTTAAAACAGGAGGGATGGCATCACTCTCTTGAATCAGAAGATGCGCCCGTAATCTACAACGGCGTCGTTTACAACGAAATGAAGGGTGTGTTCTCATCTCCGGATCAGCAGCTGGCGCGTCTGATCCAGAAGTCCCTGCTCTCAGACACTCCGTATGGATTTGAATCCGGAGGCGACCCGGAAGCGATCCCGGAACTCAGCTATGAGCAGTTTTTGGATTTCCACAGGACTTACTATCATCCGTCCAACAGCTATATTTATTTATACGGGGATATGGATGCGGAAAAGTACCTGACATTCATAGACGAACATTATCTGTCTGATTTTGAAAAGAAGCAGGTGGACACATCCTGGAAGCCCCAGGAAGCCTTTAAAGAAGTAAAGAGAGTGGAGGCAGTATATCCGGTCAGCGAGCAGGATGAGATACAGAACAAAACGTTTCTCTCCTATAATGCAGTGATAGGGACAAGTCTTAATAAAGAACTGTATATCGCATTTCAGATTCTTGACAGGGCACTGTTCTCTATGCAGGGCGCGCCGGTGAAAAAGGCTCTGATGGAAGCCGGGATCGGCAAGGACATCAGCAGTTCCTATGACAATGGGATCGAACAGCCTGTGTTTTCCGTGGTGGCCCAAGAGGCAGATGAGGAAAAAGAGGCAGACTTTGTGCGCATCATCGAGGACACCCTGCGTAAGATTTCTAAAGAGGGGATTCAGAGACGAAGCCTGGAATCTGCGCTGAATTATTATGAGTTCCAGTATAAAGAGGCTAATTTCGGCAGATTTCCAAAGGGACTGATGTATGGACTTCAGATGTATGACAGCTGGCTTTATGACGATCATGAGCCGTTTATGCATATCAAGACCAACGATGTGTTTGAGTTTTTGAGAAAACAGCTGGACGGAAGTTATTTTACGGATTTGATTGAAACTTATCTTCTGTCCAATACACATAAATCCATTGTGGTGCTGAAGCCGGAGAGGGGCCTTCAGAGCCGGAAGGACCAGAAGACGGCGCAGAAGCTGAAGGAATTCAAAGAAAGTCTTTCAGAAGAAGAGATCAGGCAGCTCGTTCAGGCTACAAAAGAGCTGAAAGAATATCAGGAGGCGGCAACTCCGAAAGAGGACCTTGAAAAGATCCCGCTTCTGGATATTAAGGATATCAAGAAGGAGATCCGGCCTCTTTGCAATGAAGAAGTATCAGTGGACGGAGTTAAGGTGATCTGGCATCCATATTTTACAAATGGTATCTGCTATCTGAAGATCGTATTCGACATGTCAGAGGTTCCGGCAAGGCTCGTGCCTTATGTGTCTCTCATGTCAGAAGTATTCCGAAGCGTAGATACTAAGAAGCACAGCTACTTTGAGCTTGGAAATGAAATCGGTATTGAGACCGGAGGCATGGTGACGACGATGGACGTTCTGCCGGCCGGTGCTGAAGGTGTAAAAAGTTATTTTGTCATCAGGACAAAGTGTTTTTATGAAAATGCAAAAAAGGCATTTGAACTCATGGAAGAGATCCTGTTTGAGAGCAAACTGGAGGACAAGAAACGTTTGAAAGAGATCATCGGGCAGATTTACACTAATATGAAGACAGATCTTACACAAGCCGGACACAAAACGGCATCCAACCGCGCCATGTCCTATTTTTCTCCTTATGCAAGGTATAAAGAACAGATCCAGGGCGTTTCCATGTTTGAGTTTGTAAAGGACTGGTATGAATCCTTTGAGCAGGAGAGCGGAAAGATCATTGACAGCATGAGAGAGGCGTGCAGATATATTTTCCGGAAGGAACATATGATGGTGAGTTACACAGGAAAAGAAAAAGAACCGTCCTTTTTGGAAGATGCGGTGCACAAGTTCTCAGCACGCATGTTTACCGGCGAATTAGCCAAAGAGGAGACAAAAATTCTTCCGGAGAAAAAGGAGGAGGGCTTCGCTACGGCGGGCGGTGTCCAGTATGTGGCCTGTGCAGGAAATTTTGCTGAGCAGGGTTATGAATATACGGGAGCCTTAAATGTTCTCCAGGTAATCTTTTCTTACGAGTATCTCTGGCTTAATATCCGTGTAAAAGGCGGAGCCTACGGATGCATGTGCAGCTTTATGCCTCAGGGAGACAGTATGTTTGTATCCTATCGGGACCCGAATCTCTTAGAGACTTACAAAGTCTACGAAAATGCGGCTGATTTTGTGGAGCATTTCGATATCGATGACCGTGACATGGTAAAATATATCATCGGAACGATCAGCAATATGGATACCCCGCTGGAGCCGGATGATCTGGGAGAGAGAAGCTTCCAGGCTTATCTTCTTGGAAGGACAGAAGAAGAACTTCAGAAGTACAGAGACCAGGTGCTGTCCTGCAGTCAGGAGACGATCCGTTCGCTGGCACCGTATGTGCGCTGTGTGGTGGATGCGGGAAATAATTGTACTATCGGAAATGAAGATAAACTGAGAGAAGCTGAGGATAAATTTAAAGAAATTAAACACGTATTTTAGGAAGGAATTTTATGAACACAGGAATGAAATCGGGATTTGTGACATTGATCGGCAGGCCAAATGTGGGGAAATCTACGCTGATGAACCAGCTGATCGGACAAAAGATCGCGATCACCTCGAAAAAACCCCAGACAACCAGGAACAGAATCCAGACCGTATTCACCGACGAGAGGGGACAGATTGTATTTTTGGACACTCCGGGGATCAACAGGGCAAAGAACAAGCTCGGCGACTATATGCTGAAAGTCGCCGAGAGGACTCTTAACGAGGTGGATCTTATTTTATGGCTGGTGGAGCCGACTACCTTTATCGGAGGCGGAGAGCGCTATATCATCGAACAGCTGGGCAAGGTGAAGACCCCGGTTATCCTGGTGATCAACAAGACGGACACGGTGAAGGACGAAGAGATCTTAAAAGCGATCACCACCTACAAAGATGTATGTGAATTTGCAGAGATCATACCGGTTTCCGCGCTGAAGGGACAGAACACGGATGATGTCACAGACAGCATTTTCAAATACCTTCCGGAGGGGCCGATGTTTTTTGATGAAG